>JAAUYI010161460.1_pt1 | contig 22645 bp, 21 predicted proteins | sample 7278041 | NCBI WGS metagenome assembly JAAUYI01 (sample SAMN14350216, study PRJNA611818) | marine sediment metagenome | isolation source: surface marine sediment (0.6m) | place: French Polynesia: Moorea | collected 2018-08
CTAGTTTTACCTCTTTTGATCAAACAGCAGAAATTGCTATTTGGCTAAGGGAAATTAGTACAGAATTAAAATTAATTGATACAATATAAAAGATAAATTATGACTTTTATTCAAAAATTCCATGAAATCATTATCACTTATTCTCTTATTAACCTTGGGAGTTACCCCCGTTTCTATCATCCAAGCGCAAGATCCCCCCGCCGAAACTTATCAACCCGGATATTGGCAACCAGTAGATAGGTTCGATACGAAACGAGTGGTAGAAGTTAATATTATTAACGACACAGATATCCCTATAGAATATGATTTAACGGATCTAGAAGCAATGAACCCTCAATCTCTAAAACCAGAGGAAACAGGAAACCTAAAAGGCTTTGGAAGTTCAGCTAATATTGTTATTTATCCATTGGTTCATGATACAACGCAGTTTAATTTACGCTATAAAGTCACAGTGGACGAAGATAATAATATTGTCAATGTATCGGTGGTTAAAGATAAGCCCAGTTTTTTAGGACATCGTTCCATTAATTTACAAAACACTGGCGCAATCTATCTTTATTAGGGGTTAATCAATGCGGACGGAGAGACTCGAACTCTCACGCCAAAGACACTAGAACCTAAATCTAGCGCGTCTACCAATTCCGCCACGTCCGCTTTTTATTGTCCGACTTATAATCATAACATATTTTTTCTCCTAAAAAAATAGTACATTTAAACCACATGAGAAATAATTACACTTCATAAAACTATAAAAACTTGGGAATTTTCTTTTTAATTGCATACAATAAAACTAGGCTACAACTCATAAATCGCATCAGCGTTTACTATTACAGGGTGATGGAGTGTTTATATTGAGAAAAATTTAGAGAATTAGGAGGAATAACCATGGCAAATGTATTTCCTCGCCAAAAACAACTGGATTTCGGTCAACTGTGGTCAAGCTTTGCTGAATGGATAACCAGTACCAATAACCGTATTTATATTGGTTGGTTTGGGATCTTGATGATCCCCACCCTTCTCGTGGCTACCAGTACCTTTATTCTCGCTTTTTTAGTCGCACCTCCAGTGGATATGGAAGGAATCAGGGAACCGATTATGGGTTCCATCTTGGGAGGTAATAACCTGATCAGTGCAGCCGTGATCCCTACTTCAGCAGCGATCGGGTTACATTTTTACCCTATTTGGGAGGCTGCTTCGGTTGATGAATGGCTCTATAATGGGGGTCCTTATCAATTAATTATTTGTCACTTTTTAATTGGGGTTTGGTGCTATTTAGGACGTTTGTGGGAATTAAGTTACCGCTTAGGGATGCGTCCTTGGATTTCTGTCGCTTTTTCTGCCCCTGTTGCTGCGGCCACTTCTATCTTTCTCGTCTATCCTCTGGGACAAGGCAGTTTTTCTGAGGGGATGCCATTAGGCATTAGTGGCACTTTTCACTTTATGTTAGCTTTTCAAGCTGACCATAATATTTTGATGCACCCATTGCATATGTTAGGGGTAGCAGGTATCTTTGCTGGAGCTATACTATCTGCTGTACATGGTTCTTTAGTAACTTCTAGTCTCATACGGGAAACCACCGTTACTGAATCAATCAATCAAGGGTATCATTTGGGTCAACAAGAGGCAACTTATAATCTGGTTGCGGGACACCTGGGCTATTTAGGCCGTCTTCTTATACCTAGTTTGGGCTTTAAAAATAGCCGTTCCGTTCACTTTTTGCTGGCAGCTATGCCGGTAGTGGGAATTTGGTGTGCGGCTTTAGCAATTAGTGTTATGGCTTTCAATTTAAACGGATTTAATTTTAATCAATCCATTCTGGATAGTCAAGGCAGAATCATTCCCACAGAGGCGGATCTACTCAATCGTGCTAATTTAGGAATTCGTTCGATGCACGCTCCCAATACCCATCACTTTCCTTTAACGTTAGCCAGTGGTGAGGCCATCGTTATTAATTCTTGAATTAAACTGGGGTCAATCGCTTGGGTTTACTTGTTCTGTTTTCCCTTTGCCTTTTGCCGTGATTGACGAGAACGGGCAATGCTTTGATTAGAGGGTTGAGTCGGTATTTGATCCAGATAGATAGGAACAGTAAAGTGAAATTGACTCCCATGATCTTTTCCTTCGGACTCAGCCCAAATTTTTCCACCCCAACCCCGAACAATTTGGCGACAAATGGCTAACCCTAAACCGGTACCCCCTGTACTGCGACGTAATGCTCCTTCTTCTTGGTAAAATCGGTCAAAGACAGTTTCTAAGCGTTTCGGTTCGATTCCTCGTCCTGTATCTGCTACAGTGACTTCTAAATGGTTAGGGCTATGAGCACTCACTTCAACGGTAATTTTCCCTTCTTCGCTGGTGAATTTGCAGGCATTGTCTAATAATTTTGCCAAGACTTCCACCAACCATTCCCCGTCAGCTTTAACTAGGGGTAATTCTTCCTTAACCTGATTTTTAATGGTGGGAAGTGGGGTTTCTTTATGACGGGCTTTAACATTACTTAAAGATAATTCTACGCATTCGTGTAAATTCAGGGCTTCAATATTCCATTCTACCCGTCCACTTTCCAACTGGGATAAGGTTAAGAAATCTTGTACCAGTTTTCGCATTCGTTCGGCATCTTGTAGGGCTGTATTGAGCATCACTTGACGCAACTCGGGGGACATATCTGGTTCTGAGGCCAAACTTTCTAAACACACCTGAATGGTGGATAAAGGGGTTCTTAACTCATGGCCAGTAATGGCTACTAAATTAGAACGAGTGCGATCGAGGGCTTCTAATTGTTCATTGAGATCCTGAAGATTAGCATAGGCTTCTGCTTGGATGAGGGCAACCCCAATTTGAGTGGCGATCGCATTAACTAGGGCTACATCTTCTTCTTTCCAGGTAATAGGTTTAGGTCCACAATGATGTAACTCCAACATTCCCAACAGTCGCCCTCGGTACAAAATCGGCACTAACATCCAGGATAAAATAGAGCAACGATTGACTAAGGTTTGTAAAGATTGTCCTGATGATGCTGTCTCTTCTTGTTTATGATTCATCCGAGGATCACTAACGGCATTATCAATAGTTAAAGCGTCTCGTAACTCAACCACTTCTTGAAATAAAGGATTCTGTCGTAGGGGCCAAGTTTGCCCTTTAATGGAAGGAATGCCTTGATTGAGAAATTCGTGTTCAATGGTGGCAGTGGCATCGGTTTCCTTGCAACGATAAACCAAACAACGACAAACCCCTAAACCTTCTCCTAGCTTTTGCACAGCGATTTGTAAAATTTCATCTGGATCGAGGGATAAACGAATAGCTGTGGTAACAGAGTTAATCAACCTTTCTTTATGTTCTTTGTCAGCTAGAGAACGGTTGGCCTTAATCAGTTTATATTGACCGGCTTGAAGATAAGTAACTAGCCGTTGTACAAAGGGATCGGGGTTATTATTGGTCACATCCCAGGTGGTGTTATCAATGTCCTTTGCTTGAGTCGCTTCGTCTTTGAAGATATTAGGGAGTCTAAATCTCTGTTGGGCTTTTTGAATTTTTTCTTGTAGTTCTGGACGATAATCAAGGATAGCCTTTAAGAGAATATGAGCAGCCCGTTCAGTTACTTGGCGATCAAAAGTCCAGATCCCTTCAAAACGACGATTGTTATCCATAGCCGTCGTCATTGCTGTGGTTTGAGGGGTAATCTTTTCTTGACAAATTAAACAACTACTATAGCTTGTCCCTAGAACAATTAAATGCCATTCTTGAGTTAGGGTATCATCAAGATCGAAAGCGATAGTTTCATAGTCCTGAGAACAATGCTTAAAGTCCGTTTCAGGGGCAGCCAAAACGTACACTTGATCGCTTTTTTGGGCAATACGCCGATATCTTTGGGCTTCTTGACGATAAAATCGTTCTCGTTGAAAACTAGCAATGACTAACGGTTGCTCTGATCCTGCTAATACTTGATCTTCCATAGCATGAGACAGGGCAGTTAAGGAAGCCTTAAAATACATTTGAGGCCGCCATTGAGGAAAAATTTGTAATAGTTGTGTTAAAACCGACTTTGATCTGCTCATCAATGATTCTGTCCAAGGTACCCTAGCAAAATCGAGGTTCTTTTGCCATTCTATCTTATCAACCTTAGGCCCTTGGGAATAGGGAATAGGCAACGGGCAATGGTATTGTCCTATTCTCTATTCCCCATTCCCCATTCCCCATTGCCTTTAAATGGAGGAAGCGATAGGGTAAGGGGGTGACAGTGTTTAAATCATTATCATTTTTAGTGAGATATTTCTTAACAATTCTTAATCAACAAAGGTTTAGTCCAAAGTTTTATCTGGGAAATTTAACAATTCGAGAACTATTTGAAAAATCATGCTTATAATCGGTACAGGATTCATTATGATCTGAACATACTTCTTAGTTAACGTTTACATTTAGTTATCATTTTGTTGCAATGCCTCGAATACTCGTAATTGAAGACGACGATGCCATTAGAGACCTTATCGCCACTAATTTAGAGATGGCGGGTTATGATGTCAAGCAAGCCCCAGACGGCATTACAGGAAAGGCTTTAGCGGTTCAACTGCAGCCTGATCTAATTATGCTGGACTTAATGCTACCCAAAGTTGATGGGTTTACGGTTTGCCAAAGACTACGACGGGATGAACGGACAGCCGATATTCCCGTATTGATGTTATCTGCTTTAGGCCAAACCCAAGATAAAGTCGAAGGGTTTAACGCTGGGGCCGATGATTATTTAACCAAACCCTTTGAGTTAGCAGAAATGTTAGCAAGGGTGCGGGCTTTATTAAGACGAACCGATCGCATTCCTCAAGCAGCTAAACATTCAGAAATCTTGAATTATGGCCCATTGACCTTAATTCCTGAGCGTTTTGAAGCTATATGGTTTGAGGATACAGTCAAGTTAACCCATTTAGAATTTGAGTTACTTCACTGTTTACTCCAACGTCACGGCCAAACCGTGTCCCCTAGCGAAATTCTCAAGGAAGTGTGGGGTTATGATCCTGATGACGATATTGAAACCATCCGGGTTCATATTCGTCATCTACGGACTAAACTAGAACCCGATCCCAGACATCCTTGTTACATTAAAACCGTTTATGGGGCCGGTTACTGTTTAGAATTACCCAATTCTGAACAACTGCCTATGTCTACCGATGCTGCTGTGGTGTAAATGGTTCCGAAACATAGGGATTTACTGGTGACAAAATCCCTGAATAAACGTGGAAGTGGGGGGACATCTGAAACATCAAGTCACTAAAACAAAAGTTAACGATGGATTAAGATGGTAAATTCAACAATTAAACCATTGAAGGAATCCTAATTTTCCCTATATGTCACCCCCCATTCAACTTCTCTCTCCTGAGATTATCAATTTAATCGCAGCCGGAGAAGTGATTGACTCATTAGCTGCGGTGGTTCGTGAATTAGTTGAAAATGCCATTGATGCAGGGGCGACTCGTTTAACCCTGTCCGTATTTCCTGAACTTTGGCAGGTTACAGTGGCTGATAATGGCAAGGGAATGTCGTTAGAAAATTTATGTCACTGCGCTAAAGCCCATCATACCAGCAAAATTTCTGACTTAGACGATCTGTGGAAAATTACCAGTTTAGGGTTTAGGGGAGAAGCTTTATTTAGTATTGCTCAAGTTGGCCAGTTAAGCATTAAGAGTCGTGACGCTACAGATAATACAGTGGGATGGTGTCTTGAGTACAATCAGCAAGGAGATATTATCAAACAAGAAACCTCTCCAATGGCACCAGGAACCATTGTGACGGCTTCTAATCTATTTGGGTCTATTCCTGTCCGTCGCCAAGGTTTACCCGCCTTCTCGCAGCAATTAAAGGCGATACAAGGCATCATTGAAAATATGTCCCTCTGTCATCCTCAAATCACTTGGCAAGTGCATCATAACCAGAAATCTTGGCTAACCATTAGTCCAGGGAAAACCCCACAGCAAATTTTACCCCAGTTACTAAAGTCAGTTCATTTTCAGGATTTACAATTTTTGTGTGACACTGTGGCAACTGCTAGGGATGAGCAAGCTAAGATAGAAATGGTTTTAGGGTTGCCCGAACGCTGTCATCGTGGCCGTTTAGATTGGCTGAAAATAGCAGTTAATGGTCGTGTGGTGCGATCGCCTCAATTAGAACAAACGGTATTGGCTGCCTTAAGTCGAACATTACCCAAGGGCCGTTTTCCCGTTGGCTTTTTCCATTTCACCATACCACCATCAGAAATTGATTGGAATCGTCATCCGGCTAAAACAGAAATTTATTTACAATCTCTGGAATTTTGGCAAGAAAAAGTGACAGAAATAATTGAAAAGGCATTAAAGTTATCCCCTCTTACTATTACTACAACTGGGGAAAACCAACGGGTAAAAAAGTTACTTAAAGCTTCAGAAAATAAGGGAATTTATCAAGTTGGTTCTTCTCATTCTACTGAATTAGAATTAATCCAATTAAGGGCAGTCGGACAAGTTAATAAAACCTACATTGTTGCTGAACATTCCCAGGGGTTATGGTTAGTTGAACAACATATTGCTCACGAAAGAGTCTTATATGAACAGTTACAAGATGAATGGCAATTAATTACTGTAGAACAAGCCATTATTTTAACAGAATTATCAACAAAACAAGTAGAACAATTACAACGAATTGGCTTAGAAATTGAACCTTTTGGAGATAAAACTTGGGTGGTTCGTACGGTTCCTAAATTATTAGAAAATCGAGAAGATTGTGGCGATGCTTTGGTGGAATTAAGTTTAGGGGGAGACTTAGAAACCGCACAAGTTGCCGTTGCTTGTCGCAGTGCTATTCGGAATGGAACCCTATTAGAATTATCTCAAATGCAAAACCTTTTAGATACTTGGAAAAAAACCCGTCACCCTCGAACTTGTCCCCACGGTAGACCCATTTATTTATCCTTAGAAGAATCATCCCTATCACGTTTTTTCCGTCGTCATTGGGTGATCGGAAAAAGTCATGGTATTTGATACCAAATCCGATTCTTAAATCCATCTTATCTTCCAGAAGAGGCAGGAGGCAGGAGGCAGAGGGCAGAAGGATTTTAAAGCTTTAACCTATCAATAATGAATACGTTTTAAAAGCGATCGCAGCACTAAAGGAGGGAAGAAACTGGTGAGGGCGCAGACGACAATCATAGCAGAAAAGACTTCAGAAGACACAGCCCATTCTCCTAAATTTAAACCATGTTGCATCACCACCATCATGACTTCAGCACGAGGAGTCATGCTGATCCCAATCAGTATAGCTCCTTGCCATCCTGTTACGATTAGGGAGGGCAAACCCGCCCCAATCATCTTTCCTAAGATAGCAGCTATGAGTAACAAAATTCCCCAGGTTAACCCAGTTTCTAAGGTAGTAATATCAAGGGCTAAACCAATGCCAATAAAGAAGAAAGGGACAAATAACTCATAAAGCATATCAAATGAAGCATCGATTTTTACCGCTTCGGGATCTCGACTAAACACCAAACCTGCAAAAAAAGCCCCGATCGCTTCTGAAAACCCTAATAATGCTGCGATCGCTGCAATCAAAAAACCAAACCCCACAATGGTTAACGTAAAATCTGCGGGGGGATCAAATTGACGAAAAAAGGTCGTAATATGAGCTTCTAAATATCGAGAAAAAAAGAAACAAAATCCTGCAAAAAATAAGGCTTTGAATAGGAAAATTAACAGAGTTTTAAAGATTAAAAATTCCCAATTGGTTTCACTTCCATTATGAATAATAGGAACAATATTAAATAGTAAGGCCATGAAAAAAATAGCAGAAATATCATCCATTTCCGCTACATCTAACATTAATTCTCCGTTATCAGAGTTTAACGCCTGGGCTTCTTGCCAAATACTAACAGAGATACCTACACTGGTAGCGGTTAGGGCTGTCGCAATAAATAAACTAGAAATAGTATCTAATTGAAGAATAAAAAAAGAGACCCAAAAACCCATAATTCCACTAACAGCGATATCTCCTATCCAGACTAAACTAGCTCGACGTAACTGTTGAATTAATTTTCCTAAATCACTTTCTAATCCAACTCGAAATAGTAAACAAATTAAGCCAATATCTCCTAAAAATTTAATAATTTCTAAGCCAACACCTGTTAATAAGTTAGCTTGATTTTCTAGGATTCTTAAACTTAACCCTAAACATAGATAACCCACTAATACAGGAATTCCCAGTTTTTTGAGTCCAAATTTACTGAGAATAGAGACAATAATGATTATCCCAATCAATAAGATAATTAAAGGAATATTCGCTTCTAAATCATCCATGATTTTCTGATAGCAAGCAGTTTGTAATTATAGAAAATAGTACAAAACAGTACACATTATGTAAAGGGAAAGATGTTATCTTAGATAACAGATGCTTAATCAAAGAGAAGTTACTATTTTAGTAGACTTCAGTTGCATCTATCGTTATTCTAGTGAAAAGGTAGATTAAATGAAAATTATTTTTGTTTACAATGCGAATAGTGGTTTAATGAATACAGTTTTAGATATAGGACATAAAATTATTAGTCCAGACACTTACGAATGTAATCTTTGTAACATTACTTATGGTGTATTAAAGGAAAAAAAAGAATGGAAAGCGTTTCGAGAATCATCAGACAATGAGTTAGAATTTTTACATAAAGACGAATTTGAACAAAAATATCAACAAGTTAGAGACTATCCTATTATTTTAGTTAGTAACAAAAAAAATGAATTATATGAACTCATTGATAAAGATGAATTAAATAAAATGCAAAGTGCAGAAGAATTGATCCAAAAACTCCAAGAAAGTATTAACTAAGTTAACGTCAGTAGATTGATGAGTGGTATTTAATTAAAGTAAAAGGAATGATCTATGGTAACAACAATTGGTGTTAGAGAAGCAATTAAAAACTTTAACGACTTACAAACTAAATTGAATTTAACTCAAACAGCAGAAGACAACTTTTTCCCAGAATGGGATGAGGAGTTACCTGAAATAACAAAACAATAACAAATTACGATTACTCGGATTAAACAACGTTATGATTATCATCGTTCATCATCTCTGTTACTAGAAGGAACCATTAATTTAGTCGTCGTTTACCCTCTTTTAGAAGTAGCAGGATTTTTAGATTCACCCTTTAGAATTAAGTCTTCTGAATTAGTAGAATTAATGATTGAAGATGCCGATCAAACAATCATCAGAGGATTAATAGATGTTTTAGTAGTCAAAGATTCTTTATGGATATTAGTGGTAAAATCAAAACATACCAGCATTTCTGTCGCTTCTGCACTTCCTCAAATTTTAGCTTATATGATGGCTAACTCCGAATAACAACAATTAATATACGGTATGGTAACGAATGGAGATAGTTTTATTTTTATTAAATTAAATCAAGAGGGAAAACCTGAATATGATCTTTCTAGAGAATTTTCTCTATTACCTCGAAAACATGAATTATCTCAAGTGTTGCAAATTTTGAAAAAATTGGGGCAAATATAAGTTACGTTACAAGCATGAAAAAATGTTATATGGCACTTCCCATACTTGTGAGGTACAAACTTTTTTAGTTTTAGGAGTTCGGGAGTTCAGAAGTTGAATATTAAGTGTACTTTATGAGTCCAGGAAATGCTATAGATGTACCCCATGAGTCCGAGAAACGTTATATTATCAACAGCTACTATAAAAAAATTCACTTAATTAATAAAATGACGACCTCACCTTTAAGCTGGACAGAACTAGAAACCCTAACAAACTGGACTATAGATAATATTAATGGATCGACTAACTCTCAAGCTATTTTACGGCTTTTTGGTCATCAAGAAAGTGATATTAGAGTCACCCTGTATCGGGATAACCATGCTTGGTGTCCCTACTGTCAAAAAGTTTGGTTATGGTTAGAAGAAAAACAAATTCCCTACCGCATCAAAAAAATTACGATGTTTTGTTATGGACAAAAAGAACGATGGTATAAAAAAATTGTACCATCAGGAATGCTGCCAGCCGTTGAATTAGATGGACGTTTAATAACCGAAAGCGATGATATTTTACTGGCCTTAGAAGCAGCATTTGGCCCCTTAACCCATAGCATGAAAGATGCAACAGTTATCCCCCTACGACAGTTAGAAAGGTTGCTGTTTCGGGCCTGGTGTACTTGGTTATGTTATCCCAGTTGGTCGCAAAAACAAGAACAACAAAACCGCGAACAATTTGTTAATGTGGTGGCTATGGTAGAAAAAGCGTTAGGAGATACCCCAAGTCCCTATTTTCTAGAAGCATTTGGGACAGTGGATGTCATTTTTACCCCTTATGTAGAGCGCATGAATGCCAGTTTATACTACTATAAGGGTTATTCCCTGCGAGAAGAAAATGAACGTTTTGGGAAGTGGTTTGACGCGATGGAAACCCGTTCTACTTATCGAGGAACCCAAAGCGACTTTCATACCCATGTCCACGACTTACCCCCACAAATGGGTGGATGTTACAGCAATGGGGAAGAACAAACGAAAATTAATCAAGATAGGGTAGATAATGGTCCTTGGTTTGGTTTACCAGACGTTATGTATCCCGAACCAGAAACCTCTCGTCAAGAAGCTTTACAACGGGTGATCAAACACCGTCATAATATTATTCGGGTTAACCCTGGAGAAGATGGAATGTTTGATGAAGCGTTACGGTGTGCATTAACCACCATGATGACAGGAGAAACTTGTCAACCCCCAAAAGGATCGGATGTAGCGTTGCGGTATTTACGAGATAGAATTAATGTACCACGGGATATGTCTATCTATGCAGCAAAACGGTTACGAGACGCATTAGAAACCACTGCAAGTTTAGTCGGCGATCGCCAAGGAATACCTATCCCAGTTAAACACCGACGAGATCAAGATCCAGCTAATTTTGTTTAGTCAGGAGTTATAGCAGTTCCCATACTTGTGAGGTACAAACTCTTTTAGTTTTAGGAGTTCGGGAGTTCAGGAGTTCAGAAGTTGAATACGAAGTGTACCTAATGAGTCCAGGAAATGCTATAGTAGGGACTTAATAATATTAACAAAATTTGAATTTTTGGCGTATTACAGTAGCGTAATACGCTGTACAATTACTAATAGGATTAATCTGAAAGTTTTTTGATTTTATCTTTAAAAATAGCTTCTACTTCATCGTAAGACATAGACAAAGGAGATGGATATTTAGTGGTATTTTGCTTACGACTCATTAATATCCCCAATGCTTGACTAAAAGCATTTTCATCATTTCGATTTTCAGATAAATAACGACGTAATTCACAATTATCCATTTCTTCAAGAGGTTTATTCATGACTCAAACTCCCCGGTTCCATTTTCATCAATTAAAATTTCAATTCCATCATTTATTCCTGCCATAATATAGATGGTTTTTAATCTTCTATCATAGCGAAATAAATGAATTGATTGATAAAGATTAGAAAGGAACTGACAAACAAAGATCGCAGCATCTTTCTGCTTTTCAGTTGGCAAGATTTAAAACTTCGACAGACGAAACATTGATTTTGGAGCTTTTATATTATAATTTAAAAAGATTATATACTATAATTAAAGCTATATAACACTTGATAAGTTAAGATAATTATGATTATTTTCGATAATATTGAACCTGAAATCTTAGAAAAATTGCAAAATCAAGCTTCTTCTCATGGTCGAACTTTGATAGAAGAAATTAAGTTTATTTTAATCAATGAAGTTGAAGAGTGTCAAACTGATATTCGTTATAATGCTTGGGGGAAACCTTTAACAAAAGAGTCTATCCAAAATACCGTTAATGAAATGAAACATTTAAGAAAAAGTGTTGCTATAGATAAAAGTGATCTTAGGGAAATGAGAGAAGAGGGAAGAAGATTTTGATTGAATTTGTTTTAGATTGTTCAATTTCAATTAGTTGGTGTTTAGTTGATGAAGATGATAACTATGCTAATTCTATTTTGGCTTTAATCCCAGATCCAACTGCTTTTGTTCCTGAAATTTAGTCATTAGAAGTTGTTAACACTTTATTAGTTGCTGAAAGAAGAAAGCGTATAACAATTGAACAAACTGAAACAGCGATTAATTTATTAAAATCTTTACCTATCATGATTGATTCTTTAACGTCATCACAAGCTTTTCAACGAACATTAAAACTAGGAAGGGAACAGAATTTAGCGTCTTATGATGCTGCTTATTTAGAGTTAGCTTTGCGTAAAAGTTTACCGTTAGCAACCAATGATAATCGCTTAATTGAAGCTGCAAACCGTTGTCAAGTTAAGTTAATGGAAGTTTAGGCGATCGCTAATTTTTGCTATAATAGTTTAAAATCATTGTGAAATTGATTAAATTAAAAATATGCAATATCAAGTTAATCTTAAAAAAACAGAAGAAGGATATGCGGTGTGGTGTCCTAGTTTACCTGGATGTGCTTCTCAAGGAATAACAAAAGAAGAAGCTCTTGAGAATATTCGAGATGCAATTATTTCTTATTTAGAAGTTGCTAAAGAATTGAATCTAAGTCTTTAATTTTTAGAATTTATCATAAACTTCTTGTCGATGTCCTATCCGAATGACTACAATTAAAAGCACATTATCTTCAATGGTATAAATAACTCGATAGTTTCCTACTCTAATTCTATAATAATCATTATTTTGTCCTTTTAACTTTTTATAGCCGATAGGCCGAGGATTTTCTGAAAGTTGAGTGATCGCTGTTTTAATTCGTTGTACATCTTGAGGTTTAATTGAGCGAAAATATTTTTTAACACGCTTATTAAATTCTATTCTGTAAAGACTCACTTTCAACCTCTAATTCATTAAAAAATTGCTCAAAAGTCAATCTTTCTTGTTCTTTATCATTGATACATTTATCTGCTTCTTCAATATCAATTTTGTCTTCTGCTTGTTCTAGAAGTTTGATAAATAATTCATAGTCTTTTGCTGGAATCATATAAACAGGTTCTTGTCCAGGTTGTTGAATTTTGATATGTTCTAAATCACAAGCTACATGATTTAAAGCATCTGTAAAATTATTTTTTGCTTTTTGAGAGGATAAAGACCACATTTTGATATTTTGAAGATGATGACTGAACACTATAATTATAGTATAGTCAACAATTAATTAAGTAGAAATTATATGATTTGGCCATATATTGTAGGGTGGATTACGCTACGCTAATACACCCTACAATATATGTATAGTTAGCTATAAGTGGAAATTGCCCACGTTAGACTCTATTTAATAATACTTATTACCTGAAGTATCTTGTAAGCCATTGACGATCGCTAACTACTTCTGCTTCCATCATGGCGATATGGGCAGCCAGGCCGCCAAAACCAATGAATCCCAGTTTGAGAAAGACAGATACTAAAGATACTAAACGTTGCTTTAAATCCTCTGTCATAGCGATGGTTCACTCTAAGAAGACTCATTAATCTTAGCCCAAACCCTTAACACTTCCCCCACACTCCAAGCTTGGGCAAAACAACCTCTAGGGATCATCGGCGCATCTCCATCAAAAATCTCGCTAATACTCCCCACACAACCATCATTGAGATGATTAGCCATCGGTTCAAGAAAACTATTAGCCAAGGCGCGATCGCCATACACCCGCCAATGGGCCTCTACAAATGGACCCATTAACCAAGACCAAACGGTTCCTTGATGATAACTCTTATCCCGAGACACTTGATCCCCACCGTAACGGCCTTGATATTGGTGATGAGTAACACAAAGCGATCGCAGGCCATGGGAGGTAATTAACATTTTAGCCACTGTATCCACCACTGACTTTTGTTGTTGGGGTTTAAGTAAAGGGGGAGTGGTTTTATTATGAGGTAAGGAAACCGCAAAAATTTGATTAGGACGCATAGACTTATCATGGCCGTTAGGACTATCTAAAACATCGTGACAGTATTTTAAGGAAGGATGCCAATAGCGTTGAAACCCAGCATGGGTATGGCGGGCCATGGTTTTATATGTGCCGGTGGGTTGTCCTAAAATATCGCCAATTTCAATCATAATAGTCAAGGCATTGTACCAAAGAACATTAACTTCGATGGGTTTACCGTGACGGGGAGTCACCACCCAGTCTCCTACCTTTGCATCCATCCAAGTTAACTGGGTACCTTCTTGACCTGCATAGATCAAGTTATCGCTATCGAGATGTATATTATAACGGGTTCCTTGACAGTGACATTCAATCACTTCTTGTAGTAGGGGATAAAGGTCTTTGAGTAAGGTAATATCCCCCGTAACAGTATAGTAGGTACGAATGGCTTCAAAATACCAAAGAATGGCATCGACGGTATTATATTGGGGAGATTGATCATCATCGGGGAAGACATTGGGCAACATTCCCCCGTCTAAGTATTTGGCAAAGCTACTAATAATATTGTGGGCAATGTCAGTGCGACCGGTGGTTAAGGTTAACCCAGGTAAGGCGATCATGGTATCTCGTCCCCAGTCTGCAAACCAAGGATAACCAGCAATAATGGTTTTACCGTCTGGGTTATGGGTTGAAGAACGATTAACAATAAATTGATCGGCTGCTAAGACCAATTGTTGTACCCAAGGAAGGGAAAAATGGGAACAACGTTTGAGTAACCCCTGTTCATATTCGTAGCGTTCTTGTAATGCTTGTTTTCCATCCAGGGATGATTGAGGGTTGGTAGTGGCAACAATGGTTAAAGACTCCCCTGGTTCGAGGGTTTTGTTGAAGGTAGCAGCATTATAGTGATCGTCTCGATCCCATAGTCCCCGATACCGTTCCATAGCTAAATCATAGCCTAAATGCCAATGATAGTTTAAGGTCACTTCTGCCCTTCGGGACCTGAGATAAAAGGGAATGGCTTCGGGATAAGCGGTGACACATAACCCTTTTGGTACTTCTTCCACTCCCATTTTCCACTGTCCTGATTGAGTGGTACCATGATGGTCGCGGTAATTGACTAAAGCTTTGATGGATAATTGAAGGGATTTGCTGCCTCGTTTGAAAGTATAATGAATATATGTCGTATTTTCTCCTTGCTCCATCCAAATTCTTTTTTCTATCAGTGCATCTCCACAAGCAAACGTCCAGACGGGAATCGCCCCTTCTAAGCGAAAACTCTCAATATTCAAATAACCTTGGGGAGAGATAGTCCCATCAAACCAACGGTTTGTAAAACAAGAATAGGTTTGATAATCGTATTGGATAGTTTCGTCTAGTTTTGATAGAAGTAAAGTTCGTTTTAAAGGAGGATTCAAAGCAGCAATCAATAACCCATGATAACAACGGGTTATGACCCCTGAAATTGTCCCGCAACCATAGCCTCCAATACCGTTGGTAATTAACCATTCCCTTGATTGGGCTGTGCTTAAATTACCGCAAATTTCCCGTCCATAGTTAAAGGTCATGAATACTCAATGGATTAACGATCCTGCTTAGGAAGATTGTATACACTTTTTTGTTGAATGTTCTATTATTTAACTATGTTTTCTTATTGTGTCTATTAATTGCTCTCTATAATCTTCATAACTTCATAACTTGACTATTTCAGAATAAATAATTTTCACTTACCATAACAAGGCAAAAAAGTCAAGCTTATTTTTTACTTTAGAAACTATCAATAGAACTCAAACATCCTTGAGAATTTAATAACTATTTTCTCTCCAAAAAATATTACTATCTTGATGTTAGAAATAACTATGAAAAATCTAATGTAAATTGTATTCATTTAGCTTACAATTTTGATATGCTATAAAAGAATCTATTAATCTTTCAGGATGTTTCTTATCTCTATGATCATTAAGTTGTTTAATTTTTCTCGTTTCATTAGGTACTCTATTAGTGTTGTTTGCCTTTTATTATTGCTGTGGGGAAATGTTCCTGCTTTGGCGCAAACAGTATCGTCTGATGAAAGTTCTTCTATTACTCCTTATTTGAATCGTGCCATTGAACGAGTGACAGAATTTACCTTAGATAATGGCATGAAATTTATTATCATGGAAAATCATGATGCCCCAGTGGTTTCTTTTGTAACTTATGCTGATGTAGGAGGGACAGATGAACCGGATAGAAAAACAGGAGTGGCTCATTTTTTAGAACATTTAGCTTTTAAAGGAACCACAAAAATTGGTACCACTAACTATGAAAAAGAAAAAGAAGTTTTAAGTCGCTTAGATCAAGTTTCTATGGAGTTAAAAGCTGCCAATAAAACAGGAAATGAAGAAAAAATAAAACAACTAACAGCAACCTTTAAAAAAGTCCAAGATGAAGCAGCTAGTTATGTTGAACAAAATGCCTTTGGACGTATTGTAGAAACTGCTGGAGGTGTGAACATTAATGCACAAACTACCCCAGATGCAACCATTTACTTTTATAGTTTTCCCTCTAATAAATTAGAATTATGGATGTCCTTAGAATCAGAACGATTTTTAGATCCGGTGTTTCGAGAATTTTATAAAGAGCAAAATATCATCTTAGAAGAACGACGGTTACGGACAGAGAATAACCCTATTGGAACGATGGTTGAAGCCTTTTTAGGCACTGCTTTTACAGAACATCCCTATAAACGTCCTACCATTGGTTATAACGAAGATATTCGTAATTTAACCCGTCAAGATGTTCGAGACTTTTTTAACACTTATTATGGTCCGAATAACCTCACTATTTCCATTGTAGGAGATGTTGACCCTGAAAAAGTTCAATCCTTAGCCCAAGTTTATTTTGGTCGCTATGGGGAAAAACCAGAACCTCCTAAAGTAACTAAAGTAGAACCAAAACAAGAAGAAACTCGAGAAGTTACCTTAAAATTAGTCTCTCAACCTTGGTATTTAGAAGGGTATCATGTTCCTGCATTAAATCATCCTGATAGTGCCATTTATCAAGTAATTTCTACCTTATTAAGTTCCGGGCGTACCTCCCGTTTATACAAGTCTTTAGTGGAAGAAAAACAAGTGGCTTTAGCTGCCCAAGGGTTTAATGGTTTTCCTTCTGATAAATACCCTAACTTGATGTTATTTTATGCTCAAACCTCTCCCAAAGCATCCCTAGAAGATGTGGATAAAGCATTATCTTTAGAAATTGAAAAATTAAAAACTCAACCAGTTTCTGAACAAGAATTGCAGCGAGTTAAAAATCAATTACGGGCGAGTTTATTGCGTTCCCTTGACTCCAATTTAGGTATGGGTAAAGCGTTAGTTGAATACGAAGTCAAAACAGGTAGTTGGCGTAATTTATTTGGGCAAGTCGAAGCCATCGAAGCGGTTACTTCTGCCGATATTCAACGGGTTGCAAAATCTACTTTTGTCCCTGAAAATTTGACCATTGGGCGCATTTTACCTAAGTCGTAATCAAGCAAATTATCATAGGGGTTAATGCTTATTGACCCAAAGGGTCAAGATAGGGTGTAGGGGATAGGGTGTGGGGTGTGGGGTTTATTCTCCTACTCTCCAGTCTCCCTTTGCTCCCAATACCCAGGAGCGAAGCAAAGATAACCCAATTATTTATCCATCAACTCCTATCCGCTCCTAGCGTAACTGATGTTTTTTAATGTCCACTCAAAGTTTAGGGTGATTATAATATTTTCCCTACACCCTACACCCTACACCCCACACCCAAGAGCGAAGCGACTTCACACCCCTTGACCCCTAGTCTATAATTAATTGAGTAGAATAATTTCACTGATTTCAGAGGGATAACTTGAAAAGTCCTTTTGTATTAGGACGAATACCATGAATATTTCATATAATGACTATATAGATCGTGATGTCCTGATAGTTCCTCCAGATACCTCTATTTTAGAAGCGATCGCCCTTTTAAGTCAAAGTCATCTCTCCTTAAAAAAACATAGTTGCATCTTGGTGGCAGAAAATAAGCGTTTAGTGGGTTTATTGACAGAAAGAGATATTGTGAGGTCTACAGCCCAAGAATTAGACTTAGAAAAGGGCAAAATTTCTGAATTTATGACGAGAGAGCTTATTAAATTGCAAAAATCAGAAATTAGCCAAATTTATGACTTGATTCGTCTTCTTGCTCATCATAAAATCCGTCATTTACCCGTTGTTAATCAGGATCAAGAGATTGAAGGTTTAATTACCTACAAAACCTTAAGAGATGCCTTAAAACCAGCACATCTCCTTAAATATCGTCATGTTAAAGAGATTGTAACTAAAAATGTTATTTATGCTTTACCCCAAACAAATATCTTAACCCTAACTCAATTAATGGCTAAACATGAAGTGAGTTGTGTGATAATTGCTCAAGAAATCAGCAATGGGGAGGTTTTCCCCCTCGGAATTGTAACAGAACGAGATATTGTTAAATTTAGAAGCTTAAACCTGGATTTTAAAGCAACAAAAGCTCAATTGATCATGAGTTCCCCCTTAATCAAGATTAAAGTTGAGGATAACCTTTGGTGGGTTCATCAACAAATGCAGGAACAAAACATCCGTCGTTTGGTGGTAGTGGGGGAAAAAGGGGAATTAGTCGGGATTTTAACCCAAACCAGTCTATTACAAGCTGTAGATCCCCATGAACTTCATCAAGTCATTGATTTGTTACAAGATAAATTGCAAACCCTAGAAAGAGAAAATCGCCAACTCTTAGAAAAGGTCAATGAAAATTTAAAAGAAACCGTTAAAACCCAACAAGGAACCATTCATCGTTTAACCAAACAAGAACAAGCTTTATCCAATATTTTACTGAAAATTCGCTCATCTTTAGACCTCGACACTATTTTACACACAGCAGTGCAGGAAGTGCATCAGTTGTTGAAGTGCGATCGCGTTATTATTTATCGTTGTGATGAACAAGGTGCAGGAAAAGTCATTATTGAGTCAGTAAATAATCCGAAATGGTCTATTGCTGGACAAGTCATTGTCAGTGGTTGTTTTACCTGTGGTTGGATTAAGCAATATAATCAACGTCAAAGAAGTATCATTGATGATATTGATCAAGGTAATTTAGAAGAAGATTGTGTTCAATTTCTACAAAAGTGGCAAATAAAAGCACAATTTGTCCTTCCCCTATTTATTAATGATCAGTTTTGGGGATTACTCGCTTTTCATAATTGTAACGCTCCTCGCCATTGGTTATCCCCAGAAGTAGAATTTGTCCAAAATTTAGGCATTCATCTAGAAATTGCCATCCAACAAGCTACTTTAGTTGAACAAGTTCAAGAAAAGTTAACCTCTCAAGTTTATCAACAACAAATTGAATTACAGCAAACCCAATGCGCGTTAAGTGAAAGTGAACAACGCTTTCATATTATGGCGGATCATGCACCAGTTTTGATTTGGATGTCGCGACCAGATACCCTATATGATTATTTTAATAAAATGTGGTTAGACTTTAGAGGCCGTAGCTTAGAGGAGGAATATGGTAAGGGTTGGACTAAAGGCGTTCATCCTGACGATTTAGAACGGTGTTTGCACACTTATCTTACCTCTTTTGAAGCGCGTCAACCGTTTCAGATGGAATATCGTTTGCGTCGTTTTGATGGGGAATATCGTTGGATATTAGATCATGGAGTCCCTCGCTATAACGAAAAAAATCAGTTTTTAGGCTATATTGGCTCTTGTATGGATATTACTGAGGGGAAAAAAGCACAACAAGGGTTACAAGAAAGTGAACAAAAGTATCGTTTTTTAATTGATAATTTAAACGCAGGGGTAGTGGTTCATGCTCCTGATACTCGGATTATACTCTGTAATCAAACTGCTTGTGATTTATTAGGATTAACCCTAGAGCAAATGTTAGGAAAAACGGCTGTTGATTCTGATTGGTATTTCTTAACAGAGGAGAAACAAAGGATGAGAATTGAAGATTATCCCGTCAATCGTATCCTCAAAACTCAACAACCTTTAGAAAATTATATTGTTGGTATTCATAATCCTCAAAATCAATCAAAAGTTTGGGTTTTAGTAAATGGGTTTCCTGATTTTGATCAGGACTATAATCTACAACAAATTATTGTGACATTTATTGATATTACTGAACGTAAAGAAATAGAAGATAATTTACAACAACAACTGAAAAATGCTTTTCTTTTACGTACAATTAGCGATCAAATTCGTCAAAGTTTAGATTCTGATTTAATTCTTCAAACCGCAGCTAATGAAATAGGGAAAGCTTTTAACGTTGATCAAGTTTTAATTTTTACCTGGGAATGGTTAGAAGCTCAAAAAAATTGTGAAGAAGTAAAAGTTATTTGTGTGGCTGACTATATTAAGGCAAATTATAAGTCTTTATTAGGAATAGAACTACCCGTGCAAGGTGATCCTTATTGGCAAACATTATTAACACAAGAAGGTGCTATTCCCATTGATAATGTTTTTGATGATCCTTTACTTACTCCTAATCATGCTCTATTAGAAACAATGCAGGTTAAATCTTTAATGGCTATTGGTACATTTTATCAAGGAAAAGGTAACGGAGTAATTGGATTACATTATTGTCATTCCCATCATCATTGGACTCGAGATGAAGTGGAATTATTAGAGTCATTAGCTGGACAATTGGGCATTGCGATCGCTCAATCTCAACTACTACAAACAGAACAAAAAAGACGTAGAGAATTAATGACCACAAATACTCAACTGTATGAAGCAAAACAAGCAGCAGATGCTGCTAATAAAGCCAAAAGTGAATTTTTAGCTAATATGAGTCATGAAATTCGTACCCCTTTAAATGCTGTTTTAGGATTTACTGATTTATTAGATTCTTTTATTACAGAATCAAAAGCTAAAGACTATTTACAAGCGATTCACAGTAGTGGAAACACTTTATTAACGCTTATTAATGATATCCTTGATTTATCCAAAATTGAAGCAAGAAAAATTGAATTACAATTTGAACCCTTTGATTTGCGTCAATTATTATCTGAAATCGAGGGTATTTTTTGTTATAAAGCAGCAGGGAAAGGATTAAAATTTTTCGTAGAAATTTCTCCCCAATTACCTGAAAAAATTATTTTAGATGAAGTTCGTTTACGGCAAATCTTATTAAATCTTGTTGGGAATGCTCTGAAATTTACCAAACAAGGCTATGTTAAAATTAAAGTAAAATCAATCCCTTCTACCAATCATCAAGACAGTATTGATTTAATCCTTAATGTTGAAGATACAGGAATTGGAATTGCTCAAAAAGATCAAGAAAAAATCTTTGATGCTTTCACCCAAAGCGAAGGACAAAGTAACCGTAAATATGGGGGAACTGGTTTAGGATTAACCATTACCCAACGACTGGTTACCATGATGGAAGGTGAAATAATTGTAGATAGTAAACCAGGAAAAGGAAGTAAATTTATTACAAAGTTTAAAGGCATAAAATTTACGAACTTACATCAAACCAATCCTGAACTGATATCCTTAGATAATAACCTCAATAAGTTTGAACCTCTCAAAATTTTAGTGGTTGATGATATTGAATCTAATCGTCAATTAATGGCTGGATATTTTGCAGAAACTGATCATCAATTATTTTTTGCTAAAGATGGTAATGAAGCCTTGCGACAAGTTAAAAACTGTTCTCCTGACTTGATTTTACTCGATTTAAAAATGCCTGAGTTAGATGGATGGGAAACCACAAAACGATTAAAACAAAATCCAGAAACTCAAAATATTTTCATTATTATCTTAACCGCTGCTTGTGATACCCAACAACGGGAAGAATTAATGGCTTTAGTTGATTATATCTTACTTAAACCTGTTGCTCAGTCTCAATTGGTTATCGCATTTCAGTCCCTTTTTCCCTCTCAAAAATTCCCATCTTCTATCATTAACTTATCAGACTCCCCTCCTGCACAACTATCTTTAGTAGAACCATCAAAAACTTCATCCCTCAATTGGTCACAACTGATTAAAGAATTAGATAGAGAAATTGAACATAATATCCCTATCATTCAGCAAAAAATGATTACCCGTGACTTAAAAAGATTCGTTCAACGTCTCATCAATTTAGGTCATCAATATCAGTGTAAAATACTCTTAGATTATGCTCAAACCCTACAACAACAACTAGATCGTTTTGATCTGGAAAATATTTCTAGTACCATCGACAATTTTAGCCAAATTTACCACAATATTATCTCCCTTCAGAAGAGGGAATAGACAACGGGGAAAACTTTACTAAACTTAATGATATTTCTGACCCAGTAAGCCTTAGATTGATCAATATAAAGTCCTAAAACGAGATTATGACCCCGATAACAACAGACGCTACCACCCCTCAACACAATTCCTTACCTCCTACCGATGCGAAAACACGGGTCAGCGAGTTCATGAAAACCCTTCAAGAAGAAATTTGCCAGGGACTTGAGAAAGCAGACGGTAGTGGTCAATTTCGTCAGGACAGTTGGGAAAGAGAAGAAGGGGGTGGTGGCCGTTCTCGCGTCCTTAGAGACGGTAATTTATTAGAACAAGGTGGGGTAAATTTTTCTGAAGTGTGGGGGAAACAGTTACCTCCCTCCATTCTCAAACAACGTCCCGAAGCAGAAGGCCATGGTTTCTACGCCACAGGAACCTCCATGGTACTTCATCCCCGTAACCCCTATGTTCCCACCGTTCACCTCAATTATCGCTATTTTGAAGCAGGGCCAGTATGGTGGTTTGGGGGTGGGATTGACCTTACCCCCTATTACCCCTTTGCAGAAG
>JAAUYI010047731.1_pt1 | contig 22623 bp, 10 predicted proteins | sample 7278041 | NCBI WGS metagenome assembly JAAUYI01 (sample SAMN14350216, study PRJNA611818) | marine sediment metagenome | isolation source: surface marine sediment (0.6m) | place: French Polynesia: Moorea | collected 2018-08
ACGTTACAGGGATCGGTGTCACAGGCGTTGTGCGGCGCAAATCCGGAGATCTGCACGCCACCCCACTCGCCGGGGCCGGTCATGTCGTCGTCCACGGAGGAGAACACGATCGGCGCCATGGCCGTACCAACAGCGTTGATGCTGCTGCCGCGGGTGATGTGCAAAACAGAGGCGCTCAGCGGGTCATCTGAAGGCAGGCCAACGATGGAGACGCCGGGCTGAATCGTCAGCGTGGCGCTAACCAGTGAGGCTCCACCCTGACAGGTGTTGGCATCGATGAGCAGGCAGTTGCCGTTACCGATGTTCACGCGACCGTCGAGCTGGTAAACGTTTCCGGCGGTCAGGGTCAGATCGCTGAGGTAGGTACCGTTCAGGCGGCACACTCCGTCAGACACTTCTTCGAGACCGCCCGGGCAGCCTTCCACCACTGGAGGAATGGCGTTGCCGGCACCGAAGTCCAGCGTCCAGCCAGCCCACCAGGGGTCAGAGCCGTCGGGGTTTACCGCACCGATGAAGGTCGTTGCGTCGAAGAAGCTCGAGTCGAAGTCCTGGGGATCGCCGTCGGCGACGCTGGGCGTGTCGAAGCTGGCTTCGATGGCAGCCCAGTCGATCGGATCGAGGCCGGAAGCGGCCGCGGCCTGGGAAGCGAGGATGTCATCCAGCGCAGCTGCGGCTACAACCACAGAGCCGTTACCCACGGAAGCTTCGTTGGACAGCGTGCCACCGGCTCCGGGCGTGTTGGAGCAGTCCTGGATCCAGTTGTTGAACACCAGCGAGGCGTTGATGTTCGCCTCGGCGCCGTCAACGATGCGGGCGCACTCGTCGAACGCACCGGTCGCGTTGCCGCTGACCGTTACCACGGTGTTGTGGAAGAAGCCGCCGGTGCTGTCCTTGAAGCGCATGATGAAAGAGTCGTCATCGGCGCGCTTGTCAGCGATGATCGTGGTGTTCACGACCGTCGGCTTAGACAGCCATTCGAGTGTGCCTTCCGTGTCCATCTCGAAGGCTTCACCGCTGCCTTCGCCGCTCTGGACCACGAGCACGTACTGCAGGCTGCCCTGGTAGCCCTCGTCCCAGTCAACGGAGTCGTCGAGAGAGTTGGAAACCACGAGGTGCTTGACGTTCGCCGTACCGCCGTAGAATTCCACGCCGTCGTCAGAGGTCTCGTGGATCTGGATGAAGTCGAACTCCGTACCGGAACCCACCGCGTTCAGGCTCAGGCCATTGATCTCGTCACCGTCGGCGTTGATAGCCACGCCGTTCTCGGCGAGAACTACGTAGCGCATTACACCGCTGGAATCGGTCGGATCGTCACCGCCGATGAATCCGGCTTCGCCTTCGCCGTCCACGTTACAGGGATCGGTGTCACAGGCATTGTGCGGTGCGAAACCTGAGATCTGCACCCCACCCCACTCGCCCGGGGTCGAGAAATCCGGATCCGAGGAAGAGAAGATGATGGGAGCGGCCGCCGTACCAACAGCATTGATCGTGCTTCCGCGGGTGATATGCAGTACCGCCGCGCTCAGCGGGTCATCAGAGGGAAGACCGCGAACGTTCACGCCGGGCTCGATTGTCAGCGTCGCGCTCACCAGGGCGTCGCCACCCTGACAGGTCGTGGCGTCGGTCAGCAGGCAGTTGCCGTTACCGATGTTGACGCGACCGTCGAGTTCATAAACGTTGCCTGCTGCAAGAACCAGGTCTTCGAGAATCGTACCGGCAAGGCGACAAACACCGCTGGAAACCTCGGTCGTGCCGCTCGGGCAGCCTGAGGGATCAGGACCGGGTCCGGGGCCAGGATCGGGGTCAGGATTACCACCGTTGCCGCCGTCGCCGCAGCTACCTTCACCCGAACAGACGTTACCGCCGCCGGTATCCGTGGTTGGTGCTTCGATGGTAATCGTCGCTTCATCGCCCTCAGAGCAACCCGCGAGGCCCACCAGGGCCCCGGAGGCTATGAGAGCCAATGCCAATCGCTTCTTCATTACGTTACTCCCTAGTGGTTTTCTGACCCTTGCAGGCCGCAGTACTGCTTAAAAATTCCAGTTGAAGCCGAGTTGGAACGCCACGCCCTTGTCGTAGCGCTGGAACAGATCCCCGCCCTGCGTGTACTCGACTTCGGCGTCGAAGATGTTTTCCACCCTCGCGCTGAATTGACCCGATTCGCCGATGTCGTAGCGGTAGACGAGATTGAGTTCCCCCCGTTCCTCGAGATCGACGTTGGGCAGGCCGAAGATGCCTACGTCTGCGATGGAGGAGCCGTTGTGGTTGTAAAGCAGGGTCAGCTGATGACCCCCGGAGATGTTGTCGTAGCCGAGCACGAAGTTCGCGGTGTACTCCGGCTGCCCCTGAAGCGCGCGCTGGTCGCCGTTAAGCAGCGTGACTTCGGACTCGATGTACGCCGCATTGAAGTTGACGAACACGATGTTGTTGTAATCGCCCGTGAGGTCGAACTCTTTGCGACCCTCGACCTCGATGCCGTAGAGCTCGGCGGACTCGGAGTTCTGGAAGGTCCGCGAGTTGCTGGCGGTACCCGAGGCGGCCTGAACGACCCGTTCGATGGGGTCCTGCATGTCCTTGTAGAACAGCGCCACGGACAGGTGGTCCTGCTCGTTGCTTTCGTCGAAATACCACTCCCAGCGCAGGTCGGCGTTGACGATGTCGGAGATTCCGAGATCGGGATTACCGCGGACACGAACGTTGAACTCGTTGTCGAAGAAGACGGCGTTGGACGCTTCCTTGAAGTCAGGCCGTGCGACCGTCTGGGACACTGCCAGGCGCAGTTGCTGGCTGTCTGAGTAGAACCAGTTGATGCCCAACGCCGGCAGGAAACTGCCCTCATCCACGATGCCCTGAACCGGGTCACCCGTCGTGAGGTTGAAGGTGTCCGTTACCTGCTCATAGGTCTCGTAGCGCGCTCCTGCGATGACCTGCCAGGTACCGTCGAAGGTGTGGTCGTACATGGCGTAGACGCTGTTGTAGTCAAGCTCGGCCTCGTACTCATCGGATACCTGCGTCCGCACCTGGAACAGGAAACCGGTGGTGGGGTTGTTCTGCACACCGCCCTCGGGGGGAAAGGTGCTGTCGCCGACCGACGGTGGAACCTCGCAGGCAACGGTTCCCTGCCCTTCGCCGCATACGAAGATGTTGTCGGAGACCAGCACGTTCGGCGATGCGCTGAGCTGCGCATTGGCGCCGTTGTTGAAGTAACCGTAGGTCGCGCTGTCCGCATCACGCTCGCGGTAGATCATCTGGGCACCGAAACGGAGCTGGGAGAAGCTGGTGCCGTTGTCGAGAAGATCCCAGGTGACGTCGAAAGAACCGTCGAAGTTGGCGTCGATCAGGTCGTCCCAACGTTTGGACGTGCTTCCCGTGGAAATAAAGAAGCCGTTCAGGAGATCGGTCTGCTCGTTGTTCGGACGCGAGAAGTCGTAGCCCGCACGGAGCTCGGCCGGGTCGGTCAGATTCGCCTCGGCGTTGAAGCGCACGTCGGTACGATTCGGAACGTAGCGCCGCGCCTGGGATGCGGTGAACTGCCACTCGCCGAAGATCGACCCGTCTTCGTTGAGGAAGTGCGATCCCAGAATCTGAGTAGAGAAGAACTGTCGCTCTTCCCACTGGTTCGTATGCTGGTAGATCGAGCGAAATTCGTCACCCTCGCGGCCAACGGAGCGCTCCACGAAGCTCTCGGTGGAGCGCGACATCACGTTGTTCCACTCGAAGGTGTGGTTGCCGATGTTGTAACCGACAGACACCAGGCCCGAGATGTCGATGTTGTTGGAGTAGGACTCGTAGACCTGGTCATCGGCCACGAGGCCGCTAGCGCTGTAGGTCCGGCGCACGCCATTGGCGCGCTGCGACCAGTCGTTGGAGTAGTTGAGCGCGGCGTAGAAACCGAGTTCGCCATCGCCGATGTAGAACAGGTCGCCGTAGTTCACGCCCAGGCTGCCGGCGGGAGTGGCGTCGGAGAAGTCGAGATCCCAGTCCTCGGCAAGGACGATGCCCGCGGTGCGCTGCAGTTCGCGCAGCACATTCTGGCTGAGCGTAAACGTCTCGCCGGTATTGGAATCGGTGAACGTGCCGCCGTCCTGCACGATGTCACCAATGGTCGAGACGACGATGCTCTCCTTTCGCGCCCCATCGTCCCACCCGAGCCAGTCAAAGGCCCCGTCGTTGGGATCAACGCCTACCGTATTCCCGGTCAGGCCGCTTACCAGTCCGATCGAGCCAGATAGGCTCCCGGAGCGCTCGTCGGGGAAGGTCTTGGTGTTGATGACCAGGTTGCCGCCCGTGGATTCGCCGGGCATGAAGGGCAGGAAGGTCTTCTTGATGTCCAGCTGGTTGACGAAGTTGGACGGGAAAAGATCCAGCGGCACGGTCCGCTTGCTGGGATTCGTCGACGGCATGGTTGCGTTGTTGAGCGTCGTGGTGATGTAGCGGCCGCCGAGACCCCGGATGAACACGTACTTGTTGTCCTGGATCGAGATCCCCGGAACGCGGACGACGGAAGCCGCGACGTCGGAATCGCCAAAGCGGGCGAGTTCTTCAAAGCCCAGGGTGTCCACGATCAGGTTCGTGTCGCGCTCGGACACCTCGAAACCGCCAGGATCAAAGCTGCCGAGAACGAGAACTTCTTCGATCTGTGGAAGCTCGATGGCGACGCCGTTGGCGTCGGGCAGATTCAGTACAGCGCCGCGGGTGACACCGCCGGCAACACGCACCTCGGTGGACACGTCACCGATCGACACGGTGTAGATGCCGCGCGGAACGGCCTTGGATGCAACGCCGTCTGCGTTGGTGGAGATCGCGCCCTGACCGTTGGAAATCACGACGATCTGGTTCGAGGCACCCTCGGCGCCGCGGCGCACCGTTACCTGCAGCGTTCCCGTAGGCGCGTCGCGACGATCCGCGGCGGACTCGGTCCTCGAGTAGACCTCGGTGACGCTCTGACCGGCGTCACCGCCGAGATCGACAACGAGATCGACCAGCTGCCCGGAGCCCGAGGAAAAGCGCTGCACCTGGGTCGCGCCGCCCGGTCCGGTGATGGAAACCACGCGCTGTCCTGTGCCTTCGAGGTCGACGAACAGGGAGCCGTCGCGTCGCGTTGTGCCCATCATCTGCCCGTCGAGCTCGACTGTCGCGCCTTCCACGGCCGTGCCGTTGTTGAAAACGTAGAGGAGCAGTTCATCGGCAGCGCCGGCTGATTGGGCCAGGAGAGCGGCAATCATTGCCGGAAGAATTCGGCGGGCGCCAGGCTGTGTCATCGCGACCTCAGAGCAAAAATTGATCACACGCGATCCTGGGCGGGGAGCCCGTGATCGGTGCGGCGATGCTAGGCCGCATACATGACTTTTATGTGATAAAAAGATTGCAGTTTTGTTTCAGTGGCTCGGAGCCGTACATTCACAAAAACTTCAAGTCACCGTTGCATTTCTGAAATGAACCGCCCCCACCCTGTGCGCGTCGCTCGGGGGAGGCAGACACGATGGACCGGGGAACGCTCGGGAACGTTGCCGAGAAACAACGCCAGCGAGATGCCATAGAAAACCAGGTGAAACGCTACCTGGAGAAAGGTGGAAGCATCACGGTACTGGATGCGCCGACAGGCGTTCCCGGGAAGGCTGTACACACGGAAGGCTGGGCGGGCAACGATGACATCGTCGGCGCATCGGACCTTTAGCACCGGTCCTTCGGCAGGGGCTGATACCAGAGTCCGGTTAAGAGTGCTCGTGCGGCGGAGCTTGCGCGAGGAAGGCACAGCAGGACTGGCGATTTCGGGAACTGCGGGGCATGTTTCGGGTCGGAGCCTCTGACAGACAAGAATAAGATCGCGCCGGACGGGATTGTGGACGGTATAAACATGGAACTTTTGGGGGGCAGACAGGCATGTTGAACGTGCAGCACACGCTTGAAGCACGTTACCCCGACTTCTTCGACCGCCACCGTCGCACCGCCCGCACCCTCTGCCGATTCCTCGGTTTTCTGTTCTACGAATCCCGCTTCCAGAAGTTTGCCGAAGACTACCCCCACCTCCAGGGCTACGACTTTGTCGACCAGGTCCTGCGCTACTTCGACTTCACGCTCAGGCTCACCGAATCGGAACGGGCGCGCATACCGGCAAGCGGGCGGGTCGTTGTCGTCGCCAACCATCCCATCGGATCACTGGACGGCCTGGCACTGCTGGATCTCGTGCGCAGGGTTCGGCCCGACGTCAAGGTAGTCGCCAACGACCTCCTCACCACCCTCGACCCCTTGCATCCAGTGCTTCTTCCCGTGGTCAACATGGGGGACAGCGGCACGGCGCGAACAGCGCTGCGAGCGATCAAGGATCATCTCCTCGGTGAAGGCGCCCTGATAATCTTCCCGGCGGGCGAGGTTTCGCGCCTTGGAGCCCAGGGCATCCGGGATACCGAGTGGCAGAGCGGCTTTGTGAAGCTCGCCAGCAGCACGAAGGCGCCGATCCTCCCGGTATACGTTGCCGGCCGGAACTCCCTCTTCTTTTACAGCCTTTCGATGCTTGCCAAACCCCTGTCGACGATCTGGCTGGTCCGCGAGATGTTCAAGCAGAGCCACAATACGGTCGACGCGCGCATCGGCCGTTCCGTTCCGCACGACGTTTACTCCGCCATGGGCTTCTCCGCACGCCAGCTGGCGCGCATGTTCCGGAAACACGTTTACCGCCTCGGGTCGAATGGTCACCCGGTGTTTCGCAGCGTGGAAACCGTGGCGCCACCCGAAAGCCGCATGCTGCTGCGCCAGGAGCTGACACAGGCTGAACACCTCGGCGATACCCGCGACGGAAAGCAGATTTTCCTTTGCCGCATGAGCGACGCGCCGTGCGTCATGCGCGAGATCGGACGATTGCGCGAGCTCACGTTCCGCACGGTGGGAGAGGGCTGCGGAGAACCCCGCGACATCGACAAGTTTGATCGTCACTACGAACAGTTGGTGTTGTGGGACAACGACGACATGGAGATCGTCGGCGCCTACCGTCTCGCCGATGCGGGTCGGATCATGCAGCAGCACGGGGTCGACGGCCTGTATTCATCGACCCTGTTCAAATACGGACCAGGGATTCAGCGCCGCCTTCGCGAAGGCCTGGAGATGGGTCGTTCCTTTGTTCAACCCAAGTACCAGACGCGCCACAGCCTCGACTACCTGTGGTACGGGATCGGCGCCTACATCAAGCGCAGACCGCACATCCGCTATCTGTTCGGACCGGCCTCGATCAGCCGCTTCTACGGTTGTGCCTCCACCGCTCGACTCGTCTACTACTACGGGACACACTTCAGCGGGTCGGATCTGGACGTCATCCCCCGCACACCTTTCGAAATACCCACGGACATCCGTGCCGAGCTCGCTGCCGAGTTCACCGGCGTGGATGCCGATGAGGATATGAAATCCCTGCGTGAGTGTCTGGCAGGCGCCGGCCTTACGCTACCCACCCTCTACAAGCAGTACTCCCAGGCCACAAGCCCTGACGGAGTCGCCTTCACTGCCTTCAACATCGACCGGGACTTCGGTGACTGCGTTGACAGCTTCGTCATCGCCGATCTTCAAAAGTTGACGCCGCGCAAGCGGCAACGCTACCTCGCTTAGGGAGACATCGCGATGCAGGCACTACCTCTGGACGGCAGGTTCAGTTGCAAGACTTTGTTTATCTCCGACGTACACCTCGGGTCCGTACACTGCAAGGCCGAGCAGCTGCTTGATCTCCTGGATCGCGTGGACTGCCAGAAGCTCTATCTCGTGGGCGACATCGTGGATGTCTGGGCGATGACCCGACGCGTCCACTGGCCCGAGTCCCACAGCAAGGTGCTGCGCAAGATCCAGAAGATCTCCCGCGGCGCGACCGAGGTGATCTACATACCCGGCAATCACGACGCGAACTTCCGGGAGTTCTGCGACAGCGACTTCGGCAATATCCGGATTCGCAAAACGACGATTCACGAAACCGGTACCGGCCAGCGCATGCTGGTTACCCACGGCGACGAGCTCGACTTCGCCGTGCGTTACAGCCGGCTGAACCGCCTCATCGGTGATTTCGGCTATGACCTGCTGATGTGGGTAAATCGCAGGGTCAACCAGGTGCGCGAGTGGCTGGGCAAGCCCTACTGGTCGCTGGCGAAGTGGGTCAAGGTGAACGTATCTCAGGCCGAAGCCGCTATCCGCGCCTATCAGCACGCAGCCGTTAACCTCGTTCGCGACCAGGACCTCGACGGGATTATCTGCGGACACCTTCACTACCCGACGATCGAGCAGTTCGGTGATGTCACCTACTGCAACGATGGAGACTGGGTCGAGAACTGCACGGCGCTGGTCGAGGACTTCAACGGTCAGCTCCGTCTCATCCGCGGTGTCGCACATCCGGCGCGCCCGCTGGAAGTGGTGTACGCCGAAGCCATCTAGTCGACCCGGGGTCCGGCAACGAGCCCGGGATTGCTATGTGTCAGCGAACCGGAGGCGGCCAAAACCCGCCTCAGGGCAATTCCAGACTCCCCCGGGCGATGCGGTAAAGCAGCAGCGCCGCGCGCTCGGTGTTCTGCGGCAGCGTGCGCAGATCGGCCACCTCGTCCACGGTGTGACCGCCCTCCCCCATGAGCCCCAGACCGTCGAGCGCCGCGGCGACGCGGCCCGCCACGAAGCTGATGTCCGCGGCCCCGGCCCGGCGCGGGTCTACGGCGGTCACGCGCCCGTAACCCAGTTCCTGGCTGATTTCGCTGTAGGCTTCCAGCAGCGCGTCGTTACCCTTTGATGGCGCCATCGGCGGATAGCCGTGCTCAATGGTCAGCGTCGCACCGGTCTGCGCGAGACTGTCGGCCAGGATTTCCTTCATGACGGCTTCCGCGTCATCAATCTGCTCGGGACTCAGGGCCCGCATGCCGCCGGTCGCGACCGCCGTCTGCGCGATCACATTGCCTTTGCCGAAGACCTCACCGCGCGTATTGGCCGAATCGTGGTCGATGGTCGTTCCGGCCATGACCAGCCCCGGGTTGAACGTGAGCTTCGGCATCGCCGAGAGTTCGCGCCGCCAGCCGTCGAGAATGCGCGACAGCTCCAGCGCGGCGCCAAAGCCGATATCCTCGCGAAAGATCTGCGACGAGTGCGCCGGCTTGCCCGTGACTTCCAGCCGCCAGGAGCTCGAACTCCGCCGCGCCGTTACCGCCGTGCCGGGGTCGCTGTCCCCGTCCTCAAAACCGAGGGCGATATCGGCCCAGTCTCCGGCCTCGATGAGCGCCGCGTTCGCCAGGCGCATGGGCTCGCCGCGGTTCTCTTCGTCACCGGTGAGCACGACCCGGAGCTGAAGATCATCGAGTATGCCGGCCGCGGCCAGCGCCTTGGCGGCGTAGAGGATGATGACATTGCCACCCTTCATGTCCGTGATTCCCGGACCCGCCGCATGGTGCTCGTCGACGCGCCGGAAGCGTTGAAAATCCGATTCCGCGGGGAACACCGTGTCAATATGACCGATCAGAAGAACGCGCGGACCCTTTGAGCCGTGTTCCGCGACAAGATGACCACCGCGGCCGAAGGCGTCTCCATCGACCCAGCGTGTGCGGAACCCCGCAGCGGCGAAGGCTTCCTCAAACACGGCACCGGCGGCGCGAACGCCTTCCACGTTCATGGTCCCGGAGTTTATGTTCACTGCCTTCTCCAGCAGCGCAAGCGCGTCGGCGTTGCCGGCGGCTACGGCGTCGCGAATGGCGATCTCCGTGTCGTCGAGCGCCGCCGCAGCAGCGCTGAGAATCAGGCCGCTCAGAAACACCAGGGCGGAACGAAACGAGGTACACGAAGCGCTCCTCGCGCTGCCGCCGGGCTGAATAGGCATTACACTCACGGACTTCCCCTTCAGGTATGGCATGGATGACCAGTAACAGCCGCGCATGGTGCCCCGGGACGACGTCGATGACAAAGGGTGGAGCGCGATGAGCAGTGCCAGTGCGGTTGGAGACCGAGCGGCGCGGCCGCGGGTCTCTGCTGCCCTGCTGAGCGAGCTGCAGGCGATTCTGCCGGCGGAGCGCATCGTCAGTGACGAAAGCTCCCTGCGCAGCTTCGAATGCGATGGCCTCATGCTGTACCGCGAAATCCCCCTGGTGACCGTCCTCCCGGAAAGCACGGAACAGGTGCAGGAGATCATGCGGCTCGCGCAGCGCCACAACCTGCCGGTGGTACCGCGCGGAGCAGGTACGGGCCTGTCCGCCGGTGCGCTCCCGCACCCCGAGGGCATTCTGCTGAACCTCGCGGCTATGGACCGGATCATCGAAGTCGACGCCGCCAACGGCCTGGCCCGCGTGCAACCCGGGGTAAGCAACCTGTCGATCTCCGAGGCCGCCCGCCCCTTCGGCCTCTTCTACGCCCCCGATCCGTCGTCGCAGATCATCTGCAGCATCGGCGGGAATGTGGCGGAGAACTCCGGTGGCGTGCACTGCCTGAAGTATGGGCTCACGGTCCACAACCTGCTTGCCCTGACCGTGGTCACAGCGGACGGCGAGATTCTCGAACTCGGCGGCGCGGGTCTGGCCGCATCGGGACCCGATCTCGTCGCCCTGCTCACGGGCTCCGAAGGTCTCCTCGGCGTCGTCGTGGAGGCGACGGTACGCCTGCTGCCGCGACCCGAAGCCACGGCCGTCCTGCTCGCGGGTTTCGCCAGTGTGCGCTCGGCCGGCGAGGCCGTCAGCGGGCTTATCGCGGCGGGCATTCTTCCCGCGGGCCTGGAGATGATGGACAGCCTGGCGTTGCGAGCCGCGGAGGACTTCGCTCAGGCGGGCTATCCCCGCGATGCCGAGGCCATCCTGCTCTGCGAACTCGACGGCCTCGAGGAAGAACTCGATGCGCTGATCGCGGCAACCACGCAGGTGTTTCGCGATCACGACTGCACCAGCCTCACCACGGCCCGCGATGCCGAACAGCGCGAGCGCCTGTGGAAGGGCCGCAAAAGCGCCTTCCCTGCCGTGGGCCGTATCTCGCGCGACTACTACTGCATGGACGGCACGATCCCGCGCTGCCGTATCGCCGACGTGCTCGAGGAAATCTCGCGCCTGGCGCGGCGCTACGAATTGCGCGTCGCCAACGTGTTCCATGCCGGCGATGGCAATCTGCACCCCCTCATCCTCTTTGATAGCTCCGACGAGGACGAACTCAAGCGTGCAGAAGAGCTCGGCGCCGAGATCCTGGAGCTCTCCGTGGCCATGGGCGGTTGCATCACCGGGGAACACGGCGTGGGTCTCGAAAAACTGCGCCAGATGCCGTCCCAGTTCGGCGCGAAAGAGCTGGAGTGCTTCGAAGACCTCAAGGCCGCCTTCGACGAACGCCTGTTACTGAATCCGGGCAAGGGCATCCCGATCCTGCGGCGATGCCAGGAGTACCGCGCCCTGCCCGATCGCCATGGCCAGGGCTGAACCAGGCACGCCCGTAGACGAAGACATCGCCGCGTTCCTGGGCGAGGAGGTACGGCGGGCGAAGGCCGAGGGGCGCAGCCTCTATCTCCAGGGCGGTGGAAGCAAACTCCGGCGCCTGGGAAGGCGCTGCGACGCCGAGCCCCTATCCGTGGCGGGACATCGGGGAATCGTTGAGTATCGACCCGCGGAACTGATCATGACGGCCCGGGCCGGCACGCCGCTTCGCGAACTGCGGGAGGTCGCCGAGAGCGAGAATCAGCGCCTCGCCTTCGAAGCGCCGGAGTTCGAGGGCGCGGCGACGCTGGGCGGCACCCTCGCTTCAAACAGCAGCGGTCCGGCGCGTCCCTGGACCGGGAGCGTCCGCGACGCCGTCCTGGGTATCCGGATTCTCAATGGCGAAGGCGAAGAACTTCGCTTCGGAGGCGAAGTCATCAAGAACGTGGCGGGCTACGACGTATCACGGCTTCAGGCGGGGGCCCTCGGCTGTCTCGGCCTGATTACCGAGGTCAGCTTCAGGCTTCTGCCTGCACCCGCCGCGCAGCTTCATCTTGTGCGTCCCTGCACGGCGGAAGACGCCGTCCCCTTCTTCCGGGAATTCGCCGCTCGCCCCCTCCCCCTTTCCGGCGCCTGCTGGCACCGCGGTGTATTGAGGCTACGCTTGGCCGGAAGCGAGGCGGCAATGAATGCGGTGCACGCTCGCTACGGCGAATTCACCGAGGAAGACGGCGATTTCTGGACCGGGCTGCGCGAGTGGCAGCTGCCCGAGCTGGAGAAGGAGCGTCCGCTCTGGATGCTCGATCTGGCGCCGGCGACACCGGCCAGCGTCACCGGGGGTCTGGACCTGATTGACTGGGGTGGAGCGCGTCGCTACCTGGATGGTACGGTCGAGCTTTCCGACGCGGCGCAGATCGCCAAAGACACACGTGGGCAGCTGCAGGGACTCTGGGGTGGCGATCGATCCGGCAACACGCTGCCCGAGCCCGCACCGGTGCTGCGCGGAGTGCTGGAGCGCGTCAAGGCGGCCGTGGATCCGGAGCGGGTGTTCAACCCGGGTCGGCTCCACGCCTGGTTGTAGCGGCGCGACCGGGAATGCAGGTCCGGCTTCACGAAACCCTCGCCGATTCGCTGATCGCCCGAGACGCGGCCAGCGCGCTCGAGGCCTGCGTGCACTGCGGGTTCTGTCTTGCGACCTGCCCGACCTATCTCGACAGCCGCGACGAACGGGACAGCCCGCGCGGGCGGCTTTACCTGTTGCGCGAACTTCTCGAAGAAGGCACGGCGAGCAACGCCGCGCAGCACCACCTGGACCGATGCCTTACCTGTCGCAGCTGCGAGACCACCTGCCCCAGCGGCGTTCGTTACGGCGAGATCGCGGATGCGGGACGCGAGCTTCTCGAGGAACGCCTGCCGCGGAGACTCAAGGATCGCATCATGCGTTGGGGTCTGCGCACTTTTGTACCGCGACGCCGCCTTTTCGCCGGCCTGCTGCGGACGGCGCAGGCGGTGCGGCCGCTCCTGCCAGGTAGCATTCGCAAGAAGGTTCCGGAGCGCCAGCACCGTCTGACCGTCTCGTCGGGGCGGAGCACCGTCTCCATGGGACGGCGCCGCGTGCTTCTCCTCGAGGGCTGTGTACAAGATGCCGCCACGCCACGCACGAACGCGGCCCTGCGCCGCATCCTCGCGCGAATCGACGTGGACGTGGTCGAGAGTCCCGCCCAGGGCTGCTGCGGAGCGCTGAACACGCATCTCGGGGCGGCGGAAGCCGGTCGGGACGATATGCGACGCAATATTGACGCCTGGTCGCCCATGTTGGATCAGGGTGTAGAAGCCGTCCTGGTCAGCGCCACGGGTTGCGCGGCCCAGCTCAGATCCTATGCCCACGCCCTCCGCGGAGATCCATCTTATGCCCGGCGCGCCGCGACGCTTTCCGCCGCGGCCCTTGATCCGGTGGAGTACATCTCCGAGTTGAGTGTCGATCTAGGCGGAGGCCAGGCCGGACCGCTTCCCCGGGTTGCTCTCCACGCACCCTGCACGCAGCAGCACGCGCTGCGGTTGGGTAGCCAGGTGGCCGATCTTCTGGCGTCCGTGGGATATGCGCTCTGCCGGGTCGAAGACAACCATTTGTGCTGCGGATCAGCCGGCACTTATTCGATCCTTCAGCCCGACATGAGCCAGCGGCTCCGCGAGCGCAAGCTGGCAGCGCTAAGTGTGGATACACCCGAGCTCATTGCCACGGCGAATGTGGGTTGCCAGCTCCACCTGCAGGCGGAGGCCCAGACCCCGGTGCGCCATTGGCTGGAGCTCCTGGATGACGCGATGGCGGCCGCGGAAAAGCCGATTGACGGCGTCGATCGGGCCAAAAATGGTACTTTTCTATAGCAATGAGCTATGAATCAGCTTGCAGATGTAACATTTTGGTAGTAGCGCCGCCGCTTTCAATCTGCTTAGCTACACGGGTCGGACCCCGTTTTCAGCAGAGGAGTTGCCCGTATGCGCCGTCAGAAACGCGACATGAACGCCCGAGCCTACGATCGTGGATATCAGGCTGGGGTTATGGGTAGAAGCAGTGAGTCCTGCCCTCATAGCAGCGAACAGCAGCGCATCAACTGGATTACGGGCTGGCGCGACGGTCGCGCCGACCACCTCGACGGCATGATCGGCATTTCGGGCGTACATCGATTACGTATGAACTAGCAAATGGAGCGGTGATGCCCGCGCCCGCGAACTGAATCTTCGGTTCAGCGAGCCACACCCGGCGCGGTCTTTCAGGCGTCGGTGAGCAGTAGCCCTTAGCTTGCGACCACGGGCATCGGCGTCCAAAGAAGGCCGGTGCAGACAGCCGCAGGACATTCACAAGGGTTTTCAGCAGGGCTATTCCTGCTGTTGTCCTGCTGCTTCTGCTGCTGAGGGCCAAATCGAGCCTTCTCAGCTCGCCAATCAGCATGTGTACCCACCGCCGACGCGCCGCAGGCTCTGTTTGATAACCACTCGCAACTGAGTACGATTACGCGTACATTACCCTGCCAACACGATGTCATTCCGCGCAGGAAAGGGGCATTGCTGTGTCTATCCCGGAATCCACTCCCGATCCAAAGCTTCTTGAGAGCGTCTACCGACAGCTGAGCGTCGGTATTGTGCTCTACGAAGCCGTCGATAACGGTAACGATTTCCGCGTCATTTACATGAATCCCGCTGCCATGCGGTTTCGGCATATTCACGGTACCGCCAGCCTCCGGGGTGCCCTGATCAGCGAGGCCTTTCCGGGCGCGCCGGCCATGGGCATGGTCGATGCCGTCAGCCGGGTGCATGCCAGCGGAAGGTCCGAGTCGCTGCCGGCGCACCCCTACCGGGATGACAAGCTCACCGCGTGGATCCGTACCGACCTCTTTCGCCTGGACAGCGGCCAGGTCATGGCCATTTTCGTGGATGCCACCACCGACGTTGAAGCGGAACTCGCCCTCGAAGACAGCCGCACACGCTATGACCTGCTCACCCGATCTATGGCCGACGGGATCTACGATTGGGATCTCGCCCAGGACAAGCTTTACCTCTCGCCGGTCTGGAAAGCGCAGCTCGGCTATACCGACGACGAGTTGGACAACTCCTTTGACACCTTCATGCAGCTGCTCAGACCCTCGCACCGCGAGCGCGTCACGAAGCAACTGCAGGCCTACGTAAGCGGCGCGTCGGACCACTGGGACCTCGAGTTCCAGCTCCGCCACAAGGACGGCCACTACGTGTGGATTCACTCCCGCGGGACCTCGATACGCGACGCCCTGACCGGCGAAGTGACTCGCGTCCTCGGAGTCCATATCGATATCGACCAGCGCAAGCAGGTCCAGGATGAGGCCAAGCGCCAGCGGCGGAGTCTCGAGGCCGTCTTCGATGCGATCCCGGACCTGTTCTTCCTGCTCGACGCCGAGGGCAATATCGAGGATTTCCACGCCGGTAGTCACGGTGCTCTGTTCCGCAGACCGGAGTCGCTGCTCGGCAAGGCCGTCGCGACGATCCTGCCCGAGAGTGTGAGCGCGGACCTGCTGAGCGCCATGCAGGAGGCGCGCATCACGCGGGAACTCGTGACCGTCGAGTACGAGCATGAACTCTCCGGCACCACCGAACACTACGAAGGGCGCATCCGGCACCTGGACGACGGACGCCTTGCGCTTATCGTGCGCCGCATCTCGGATCGCAAGCGCGTGGAGCGCGCCATGGAAGAGCGGGTCCGGGAACTCGATGCGCTTTACCAGATTCACCGCATTTCCCAGGTCACCCACGGACGCGAGGAGCTGGTGCGCCGGGTCACGCCCATAGTCGCCCACGCGATGCAGCGACCGATGGACGTATTCGTGGAACTGAGCATCGACGACATCGAGGCCGAGTACGGCAACACGCGTGCCAGCGGCAAGCGCATCGTGTCCCCGATCTTTGACGGCACTGCCACCCGCGGCAAGCTCATGGTGCGTTTTGACGACAAGACGCCACCCACATCGGAAGAGCAGAGCTTCCTCAACGCCACGACCCTCACGATCGGGCTCTGGCTGCAGAACGACAACGCCCACGCCGCCCTGGAGACCTTCGAGAAAATCGTTGCAAATACCCAGGACCAGCTCGCCCTCCTCGACACTCAGCTTCGCTATCGCCTCGCTAACCGCGCCTATGCGGCGCGCGTCGGATGCACGCCGGAGGAACTCGTCGATCGCAGCGTGGAGGACGTGCTGGGGCCTTTCGGATGGGGTCAGGAGCAGCGCCACAACCTGGAGCGCGCCCTGGGCGGCGCCGTCGTCCAGTACCGGGAGTGGCGAGGCACGCCAGACGGCAAGCGCTATATGAACGTGCTCTACTCTCCACACGTGCAGCATGGCGATATCGTCGGAATCGTTGTGAGTGTCCACGACATCACCGATCTCCACGACGCTCTCGACCAGCTGCAGCGAGCGGCCCGGGTTTTCAGCAACTCCGGGGAAGCGGTCCTGATGACCGACGCCGACGGACGCATTACCGACGTCAATCCGGCCTTCACCCACATCTGCGGCTACAGCTCCGAGGAAGCCTGCAACCGCGGCGTCGACCTGATTTCTTCCGGTCGCCACGACGGACGCTTCTTCGAGGAAATCTTCACGGCGAGCACGGCCACCGGGCGCTGGCGCGGAGAGGTATGGTGCCGGCGGAGCAACGGAGAAGACTTCCCGAGCCTCATGACGATTTGTCCCGTGGAAGACGAGAATGGCGCCGTAAGCGGCTTCGTTGGCGTGTTCTCCGATATCACTCAGATCAAGGACAACGAACAGCGCCTCGAGATCCTGGCCAATCACGATCCGCTCACGGGTCTCACCAATCGCGCGGAGCTTGGTCGCTACCTCGAGAGTCGCGTCAGTCGCGCCTCCGAGACCGAGGACTCCTTCACGGTCATGTTCATTGACCTGGACCGCTTCAAGAACGTTAACGACACGCTCGGCCACAGCGCCGGGGACCGACTTTTGTGCGAAGTGACGCATCGGCTGCATTCCGTGCTCCGTGCCAGCGATCTCATGGCCCGGATCGGCGGCGACGAGTTCGTGGTCGTGCTCTCGGGCATCGAGACGCGGGCCAATGCCTCGGTGATCGCGGAGAAAATACTGGATTCGCTCACCGCGCCATTCACGCTGCTGGAGCAGCGCGTGCAGATTTCCGCGAGCATCGGCATCTGCTTCTATCCGGATGACGGCGACAACGCCGAAACGCTGCTGCGCAACGCCGACACCGCTATGTACAAGGCCAAGGACAGCGGTCGAGGCGCCTGGCGCTGCTACGCCGCCGAGATGACCGAGCAGGCCCAGCGCCACATGCTGGTCCTGGGTGATCTCGCCGAAGCGCGCCATCGCGGCGAGCAGTACCTTTGCTACCAGCCGACCTACGCGCTCCCCGGTCGCCGGATCATCGGGCTGGAAGCGCTCATGCGCTGGACGCATCCGACACTCGGCAATGTCACGCCCGCCGAGTTCATCCCCGTTGCCGAGCACGGCGGGCTTATTCGTGACCTTGACTACTGGTCCCTCGGCCAGGTCTGCCAGCAGCTCGCGCAGTGGCGCCACGGTGGGCTCGACGCGCCGCGCGTCTCCGTGAACGTCAGCGAAAAAACCCTGGCCGACGACGACTTCGTTACGCGCGTCGCGCGGCTCCTTTCAGACAACGACCTGAACGGCGGCAGCCTTTGTCTCGAGGTGCCCGAGAGCGCCCTGCACCTCGGTGACGAGCGCATGGAGAAACTCCTCGGCGGTATAAGTTCGCTGGGAGTGGGCATCGCCGTCGACGATTTCGGCGCGGGCTACACGTCTCTCGCGTACCTCAGCCGCCTGCCGCTCACGGAGCTGAAAATCGACGTGTCCCTGATAGCCGAACTCGGGGGCGACTCGCGCAGCGAAGCGGTGGTGTCCGCGATCAGCGCCATGTGCCGGCAGCTCGATATCGCCATCGTCGCCGAAGGCGTCGAGACGCAGGGCCAGCACGATTTCATCGCCAGTCTTGCCCCGCTATTCGTGCAGGGCTTCCTGTACAGCCGGCCGGCACTACCCGAAGCCATCGAAGAGCTCCTGATCTCGGAGACGCCGCTGCGGGCGTGAGCTCTACGCGGCGCGCTCGAACCCGGCGCGCTCCTGAAACTCAGGCCTCGCGGCTGCTCTGGGCAAGATCGAGAAGCTCGCGATTGGCCACGGCGAACATCGCGAGGTCCGGCGACGTCACGGCCTGAAGCTCAACCAGCATCTCGCGCCAGCGGCTCAACAGCGGTGCCTCCCGCTCCTCCCAGGCCGCGAGACAGCCGGCGATATCCAGGTCTTCACAGCGCAACCGGAGAACACCTTCGGCCAGGGTGCACTGCTGCCACTGCAGGTCCTCCATGTACGCCTCGCGCGCCAGTGCCTGCCACTCGTTTTCCACCTTGCTTGCCAGGATCTGCGCACCGAACCAGTCGAGTTCGAGGCTCTCGCCGAGCTGGTAAAAAAGGGTCGCAACTTCCAGCAGATCGGCTCCGGTACGAACCGTGACGTCGACCATGGCCAGGGCCGTGGTCGCCTGGCCCGACAGGGCAACACGGCTCGCCAGCTCGTCCGGCACGCCGGCCTCCAGGAAGCGGTCGCGCTGGGCGAGATAGGCCTCGGCGGCCCGACCCCGCAGCAGTTCCGGCAGTTCGTCGAGAAGACCGGTCACCCCGTCCAGGAACTCGTCAATGGAATTCGATGGGCTCAGGTGGTGGCGACGGTTGCGCAGCAGCCAGCGCGTGCTGCGCTTAACCAGGCGAATCAGCTCCAGCATCATGTCGAGCTGCGCTTCCGCCGGAACGGCGTAGTCGAGATCCTCGATCGCCGCCCAGAGACTGCGCAGGCGGAAGATCTCCATGACCGCGGTGTAACCCCGGGCCACATCGGCGACGGGCACACCGCTCGCCTTCTGCTGGCGCAGCACGAAGTTGACGCCCATGCGATTGACGATGTCATTGGCCACCTGGGTGCAGAGGATCTCCCGGCGCAGGCGGTGCTCCTCGATGTCATCGGCATACGACGCCGACAGGCGCTCGGGAAACGCCGTTGCGACGGCGGCGGCCAGGCTTGGGTCGGCACCGAGGTCCGTTTCTATGAGCTCCTCTTTCAACCCCGCCTTGGTATAGGACAGGAGTACGGAAAGCTCCGGACGGGTCAGCCCCTGACCCTGCACGCGACGCTCCGCAAGCATTTCGTCACTCGGCAGGAACTCGAGTTCCCGGTCGAGGCGACCGCTTTCCTCGAATGAGCGGATCAGGCGGATGTACTCGCCCATGCGGGAGCGCGCCTCTCGCTCCGCGAGGCTGATGGCCTGGGTCTGGCGATAGTTATTCGCCAGCACAAGCGCAGCAACGTCTTCGGTCATGGCTTCGAGAAGCTCATTGCGCTGCTTCGGCGTCATGTCCTCGCGCGCAACCCGGGAGTCGAGCAGGATCTTGATATTGACCTCGTGGTCCGAACAATCCACGCCCCCGGCATTGTCGATAAAGTCCGTATTGACCCGCCCGCCTGCCAGCGCGAATTCCATACGCGCGAGCTGGGTAATGCCCAGGTTGCCCCCTTCTCCGAGCACCCGGCAGCGCAGCTCCTTCGCATCCACGCGCAGGGAGTCGTTCGCCTTGTCGCCCACATCCGTATGCGACTCCGTACTTGCCTTAACGTAGGTACCGATGCCACCGTTCCACAGCAGGTCCACCTCGGCGCGAAGCAGGGCAGCAATCAGGGCCGTGGGTGTGAGCTGCTTGGCCTGGATCCCAAAGCGCGCCTGCATCTGCGGCGAGATGTCGATGGACTTGGCGTTGCGACTGTAAATGCCGCCGCCGGTAGAGATGAGCGACGCGTCATAGTCGTTCCAGCTCGAGCGCGGCAGCGCAAAGAGTCGTTCGCGTTCCGCGTAGCTGCTCGCCGTATCGGGGTCCGGGTCGACGAAGATGTGCTGGTGGTTAAAGGCCGCGATGAGGCGGATGTGCCGCGACAGCAGCATGCCGTTACCGAAGACGTCTCCGGACATGTCGCCAACGCCGATGACCGTGAAGTCCGTGGTCGCGACATTGAGGCCAAGCTCGCGGAAGTGGCGCTCCACCGATACCCAGGCGCCGCGGGCCGTGATGCCCATCTTCTTGTGATCGTAGCCAACGCTGCCGCCGGAGGCGAAAGCGTCGCCCAGCCAGAAACCGTACTCCTCGGCGAGTCCGTTGGCGATGTCCGAAAAGCTCGCGGTGCCCTTGTCGGCGGCCACGACCAGGTAGGGATCTTCGTCGTCCTTGCACACGGTGAGAGCCGGGCGTACGACGCGATCGTCTTCGCGATTGTCCGTGATATCGAGCAGTCCGCGGATGAACAGCTGGTAGCAGGCGACTCCCTCTTCCTGCCATTCATCGCGGCTCATATCGGGCCGGAGGCGCTTGGCGACAAAGCCCCCCTTCGCACCCACCGGAACGATGACGGCATTTTTCACCTGCTGCGCCTTTACCAGGCCGAGGACTTCGGTTCGGAAATCCTCGAGGCGATCGGACCAGCGCAGCCCTCCGCGGGCCACCTTGCCGCCGCGCAGATGCACACCTTCGACCCGGGGGGAGTACACAAAAATCTCGTAGAGCGGGACCGGTCTCGGTATATCGGGAATCGTTGCCGGCGCCAGCTTGAAGGAAAAATAGCTCTTGGCATCGCCGCGTTCGCCCTGCTGGAAGAAGTTGGTGCGCACGGTCGCCTTGATCGCATCCAGGTACATGCGAATGATGCGGTCCTGGCCCAGGTTCTCGACCCCGTCCAGGGCGCTGAGGATGCGCTCCTCCACCGCGATCTCGCGCTTCTCCCGCCACTCGTCATCACCTTCGAAGACCGGCGAAAAACGCGTCAGAAAAAGTTCAACGATCGCCGCCGAGATCGGCAGATGATCGGCCATGGTCTCGGCGATGTAGCTCCTAGAGAATGGAAAATTGATCTGCCCGAGGTAGCAGGCGTAGGCCCGCAGCAGCGCAATCTCCCGCCAGCTCAGGCGGCTTCCCAGGAGCAGGCGGTTGAAGGAATCGCTCTCCGCCTGGCCATACCAGATGCGGGCGAAGGCATCTTCGAATTCTTCCTTTACCTGCTGCAGGTCGATGTTCGCTGCCAGCGAGTAGATGAGTGAAAACTCCTGGATCCAGAAGCGCGTTCCATCGCCGGAGCGAACCGGGTAGGCGCGCTCGGCCACCACGCGCAGACCCAGGTTTTCGAGGATGGGCAGCACGTCTGAGAGCGGTAACGCATCGTCGCGGCGGTACAGCCGCAGACGCAGGTGGTCGTCCTTCTCCTCCACCAGCCGATAGAGGTGCATGCCGAGCGGGTCGTCGCCGCGCAGCTCCAGGATCTGCTGAGTGTCGAGCACCGCGATGCGCGGATCGAAGTCGTCCTGGTAGCCGGCGGCGAAGCCCTGGCCGAGATCGCGCATGAGCTGCTCACCATGCTCCTCGCCGAATTCCTCGACGAGGCGCAGGCGCAGCCGGTCCTTCCAGGCCAGGGTTGCCTGCACGATCTGTTCCTCTATCTCACCCACATCCACCTCCACGGGCCTGGCCGGATTGACGCGAAGCACGAAGTAGACGCGCACCAGCACGGACTCCGTGAACTGCGTAGTGAACTCCGCTTCTTCGGCAGCGACGGCGCGGCACAGGATCCGCTCGATAACCTGGCGCTGCGCTGTCGTGTAGCGATCGCGGGGCATGTACACGAGGCAGCTCACGAACTTCCCGTGCGGGTCCTTGCGCATGAAGAGACGGGTGTGGCGTCGCTCCTGGATTCGGTTGACCGCCGATGCCGTCGCATAGAGGTCCGCGATGGACGACTGGAAGAGCTCGTCGCGGGGCATCAACTCGAGGACGCGGCGCAGCTCACGCCCGTCGTGCTCCTCGGCGGAAAGGCCGGAGAGCTGGAGGACGGTGCCGACCTTACGCCTCAGAATGGGAATCTGCACCGGATCCATGCTGTAGACCGTGGCCGTGAAAAGGCCCAGGAAGCGGTGCTGACCGACGACTCGCTCTTCGTCGTCAAATACCTTGATTTCCACGTAGTCGGGGTAGGCAAGGCGGTGCACCCGGGCCCGCTTCCGCGACTTTGCAAAACTCAGTTGACGCCGGAGGAGTTCGGCGGGACTCATGTGCTGCAGGTCGTGTTCCAGATCCTGCGCGCCGCGGGTATCGCGCTGGCGCAGCACGCCGAGGCTGCGCTCCATATCCACCTTCACCCCGTCTTCACCGACCTCCAGGTACTCGTAGCCAAGGAAGGTCATGTGATCCGTGCGCAGCCAGTCGAGAAAGTCGGACGCCTCGTCGCGGAGCTCGGAATCAATAAACGTCGCTCTCTTTATCGACTCCTGCGCCTCGTCGAGACGTCCGCGCATGGCGGGGAAATCGCCGACGACCGTCCCTACCTCGTCGAGGATGGAAATCAGCGTTGCGCTGAACTCTTCGAGGTCGTCCAGGTTGCTGTGGCGATTGATCTCGAAATACAGCAGGCTCTCGCCGGAAGCTTCTCCTTCCTTGTCGTTGTCCGGCAGGAGTCGTTCGAGCACACCGTCGGCGCCGCGGCAGGTACGCAGGTTACAGCTCGCCAGGCAGTGGATACCCAGATCGCGCCGATTGATCTCTCCCCGAACGGACGCCGTACAGAACGGCAGGTCCCGACACAGGATCGTGATCACCGTCGCATTGCTTTCCCAGCCGTGACTGCTTACG
>JAAUYI010016438.1_pt1 | contig 22611 bp, 14 predicted proteins | sample 7278041 | NCBI WGS metagenome assembly JAAUYI01 (sample SAMN14350216, study PRJNA611818) | marine sediment metagenome | isolation source: surface marine sediment (0.6m) | place: French Polynesia: Moorea | collected 2018-08
GAGCATTTGTCAAATTTTTGTAAATTATCAGAAAGAACTCAGTCCGATGTTATCCGTGAGTTGATACGGAAATTGTCAATTGATGGGGCATTGAACCCCATCAATTGACCGTCTATCCATCCCACACCGACTGAGTATAGTACGGTGTGGGGCTTCCGGCGAAGAAGCTAAACCCTAGTTACTGGGCTGGTACCTAGTAACCAGAATATAGAGATATCTGGCTCTTGTGAAACATTAATTAGAAAAAATCTCAATAAACATCTAAAAAGATTTATATTTAAAGCCAAAAATCATTATTTACACGTAAGAAATCGCAACATTTCGTTGGTATTTATTAATGTTTTAAGTTCTACAGTATAAGTCATAGTGCTTAATATAAAAATAACTCTATGGCTGACGATAATCGCACAGAAGTACGCAAAGTTTTAATAATTACCTTATTATTAAACTTGTTTGTCATGGCACTCAAAGCTATAGTGGGATGGTGGACAGGTTCTCTCAGCTTACTAGCTGATGCCTTGCATAGTGTCACAGATAGTGCTAATAATATCTTAGGATTAATTGCCAGTCGGTTTTCTTCTCCCTACCCTGACCGTGAACATCCTTACGGACACCTAAAGTTTGAAGCCGTAGGAGCCTTAGCAATTGCTGCTTTTTTAGGAATAGCTTGTTTTGAAATTCTCCAAGGTGCAGTTGAGAGAATTATTCAAGGTGGTAAGACTGTCAAAATATCAGCAACAGAACTGTGGTTATTACTAATTGTTCTGGGAGTGAATATTTTTGTGGCATTTTACGAACGTGGTGTAGGAAAGAGGGTAAATAGTCCAATTTTGATAGCAGACGCTAAACACACCATGAGTGATGTTTGGGTGACAATTACCGTTATTGGTGGCTTAATTGGCGTTTCATTAGGCTATCAGTGCCTAGATGTAGTTTTAGCTTTCCCTGTAGCTTTGTTGGTATTTTGGAGTGGCTGGTCAGTTTTAAAAGAGAATTTACCTTGGCTGGTGGACGAAATGGCGATCGCACCAGAAGTAATTCACAATATCTCTCTTTCAGTTCCTGGTGTAATTAACTGTCATGATATAGCCTCTCGTGGTGTGTTGGGACGTCAAGTGTTTATTGAAATGCATTTAATTGTAGAAGCTAATGATGTGCAAACTGCACACCAAATCACAGAAGAAGTAGAAAGACGACTAGAACAACGCTTTCACCCAGCCCGGATTTTAATTCACGTCGAACCACCAGCTTATGAATCAGAAAGGATTAGTTTTGGCTCCCAAGCAAGTTAGACATTCAGAAACCGGGTTTCTTTTGGTATATATACTCAAATTCTCGGTTCTCCACCTATAGAAACCCGGTTTCTTTGATTTCCAGGCTCAGCCTGGAAATTAATCTATCCTAAATTCTGCCTCCCGTCAACCCTGGAGGTAAAGCCTCCTTAAAATTCATTACAAGGTAAAACCTTGTAATGAGAAAAATATGCTCCCAGAGAAGTCGGGAATCTGAGAGTCTCCCTATTCCCACTCAATGGTTCCAGGTGGCTTAGAGGTAATATCCAGCACTACACGATTTACACCTTTAACCTCATTTACAATCCGGTTAGAAATCACTTCCAGTACATCATAAGGCACTCTTGCCCAATCTGCGGTCATCCCATCTTCACTAGTAACAATCCGCAAAACCACTGGATAAGCATAGGTGCGTTGGTCTCCCATTACACCAACACTCCTGATTGGCAACAATACAGCAAATGCCTGCCAATATTCGTGATATAAACCCCGTTTATTAATTTCCTGACGCACAACCAAATCGGCATCCCGGAGGATATTTAACCTTTCAGCAGTCACTTCACCGATGATGCGAATTGCTAAACCAGGACCGGGGAAAGGATGGCGTTGGACAATTTCTGCTGGTAAGCCAATGGAACGTCCTACTTTGCGGACTTCATCCTTAAATAGCTTCCGCAGGGGTTCTACAAGCTTAAATCGCAAATCCTTCGGTAAACCACCGACATTGTGGTGACTCTTGATTTTCACCGCTACCCGTTCCCCTGTTTGGGGGTCTACGTTGGTATCAGCAGATTCAATCACATCTGGATATAAAGTCCCTTGGGCTAGATAATCAAAGGATCCTAGCCGCTTCGACGTATCCTCAAATTCACGGATAAATTCGTGTCCTATAAGACGGCGTTTTTCTTCTGGGTCGGTGACCCCATGTAAGGCTTTCAGGAAACGTTCCCTGGCGTTAACATATTCTACAGGAATATGAAACTCTTCCTGGAACAACTTCACCAACCGTTCCGGTTCATACTTGCGCATAAAGCCCTGGTCAATAAACACACAGGTCAGTTGGTCGCCAATGGCTTTATGCAACAGGAAAGCGAGGGTAGAAGAATCGACACCACCCGAAAGCGCCAATAATACCCGTTTATTACCAACTCGGGCACGAATTTCCCGAATCGATTCTTCCACAAAGGCATCTGTCGTCCAAGTGGGTTCACAGTCGCAGATATGATAAACAAAGTTGCGAATTAAAGGCAGACCACCCAGGGAATGTACCACCTCTGGATGAAACTGCACCCCATAGAGTTTCCTTTCATGGTCAGCGATGGCAGCACAGGGAGTATTTTCTGTATGTGCCAGCAATTCAAACCCCGACGGCATATCAATTACCGAGTCCCCGTGACTCATCCACATAGTCGTGCCTTCTTCCACATTGGTGAGTAAATCTGTAGGATCGTCTATGTAGATTGACGCCTTCCCATACTCACCCCGGTCAGCCCTAGAAACTTCCCCACCGAGTTGGTTAACCATCAACTGCATACCGTAACACACGCCCAAAATTGGAATTCCTAAATTCCAAATTTTAGGGTCGCAATGGGGAGCATTTTTATCGTAAACTGAACTAGGACCACCAGAAAGGATGATTCCCTTGGGATTTAGTTGACGAAGTTGCTCAGCTGTGGTGCGATAGGAAAGGACTTCTGAATAAACCTGAGTTTCTCGGATACGACGGGCAATCAGTTCGGAATACTGAGACCCAAAATCGAGAATCGCAATCATTTGGCGATTGATTTGCCTCAAAGATTCCTCTTGTTGAGGCGTTTGTTGTGTGAGTAGAGACACCGCTGTATTCATGATGAAAGGAGTGTGAGTGTAAGGGAAAACGTCGTTTTAGGGTTTAGTTAATACCATTTACTTTCTTTCTCATCCTGGTGAGAAAAGAAAGAACAAACGCAACGTTGATTGCGTCTATTCAACCCAGGTATTTGCAAATGGTATTAAAAAGAAAAACTTACCCTAAATCAGAGACAAAGACAAATAACTTATTGATTTGGATTATTTATGATTATTCATAACAAGTTAACATAATTTTGCCATTAGGGAACCACCTTTTTTGCTTTTCACAAAAACTTGACGATCACGGTCAAAAAGAATAGAACCGCAAACCGTAATATTTATACTTCGGTCAACGTGATTGGTAATATACTCCTGGCAGCGAGTATCTATTTGTTCGACAATGGTTCCATATACTCGATTTACCCAATCACTATCAGTATCACTATTTGCATCTAATGTCCGCAGATATGTCAATCCAGCCTCGGCTGTGGGACTGTCAAACACTCTTTGTATGTCTTGAGTCCTTAACCCAGCGATCGCACAATGTGCTGCTAAAATTTCTTTTCGTCCATCTGCGAGGTGGTGGTGGGTATGAAAAATCCCCCCAGCAAGCTTGATTAGTTTACCGTGATAGCCAAACAATAAAATTTCCTTAACTCCTGCCACAGCTGCTGCTACTAGCATGGAACCCAACCAGTTAGCCGTTTTTACCAACTGTTGGGGATTGATTCCCTGTTTGGTTGCTAAATCTAAACCGTTTTCCCCTAGACAGAACACTAAACAATCAAAACTCTTGGCTTTGTGTTGTAATTCTCCCTCAAAAGCTGCCAATTGTCCCGGTGCTGTCAATGGTTGAGAAATGCCTGTAGTTCCCAACAAAGAAAGTCCTTCCACCACACCAAAAGCAGCATTGGAAGTCCGCACAGCTAGCGATCGCCCTTCCGGGAGAATAATTGTCACCACGATTTGTTCTCCCAGTGCTAACATCGGCTGTAAGTTTTCTCGTAACAGTCTTTGGGCATAAGTATAAATAGCTGCTTGTCCATCACGAGATAGTTGCTTACCGATTCCTTCCCCTCCCCGAATAATTATTGACTCTTCTCCCTCTCCTTGCTTTTCTCTAGACTCTACAAGTGACCATATTGGAGTATTTCTGGTCAAATCTAGATTATCACCGGGATTGCTGCGGGTAATTGCCAAAGCCGTATTTTCTGATAGTCCCGCTACCTGTTCAATCGGTATTTCTGCCATCTGTACTGGTGTAATCAAATTCAGTGATACAACTGATAACGGTTGTTTATTGCGCAACCACTGTAAAGCCGCCATACTGGCAGCTGTAGCAAAAACAGGAAGGGTGTATCCAGAACGAAACATCGTATCAAGTCAAAAGTCAAAAGAATGTGGGGATAGGGGGGTTAGGTTTACGCTTGTTTTAATGTTAATAACAATACTATTCAAACATCCTCTTAGGGCTGGTTGACTGACAAAAGTCTTGGAAGTGTTGAAATTTCGTAGGTTGGGTGTCGTCCCTCCACCCAACGCAATCGGTTGCGGTTGTTGGGTTACTCTGCTCAAAGCCGCACTCAAAGAGAAGCCATGACCTGTCTACCGCGTCTACATGCTACCCCTCCGGGGAAGCAAGCTACAACCCAACCTACATCAAAAAGATTTGTTAGTCAATCAGCTCTTAGGGTGGGCTGCCTCCTGTTAGACTGGAAGGAGAGCCTCTGTAGGCTGCATTTCCAGGCTGCTGCCTGGAAACGAGTTATTTTCAAGTTAGACTCCCCTTTCTGACAATAGGGCTTGCATCTGTTCCCAATTCAAGCCTTGCTGGATATAACGGGGTGCTTGGGGGTTATAAGGGCTGGCAATGCGGTCAATACTGATAATTTTTGCATCATCAGGTAAAACGGGCACATCGGGGTCGAAGGCTGTAGGGCGCATCAAAGAGCTAGAAAAGCCTTTAAATATGGTAATTTGGTCTTCTTCCCCGTTAAATTCCACGGTTACCAATAATACTTCTTGCGGACGTTGTTCGGTGTACTTCTCCAAGCGCTTACCAATAGAATTGTTCATTTTTCCCCTTTACCCATTACCCATTACCATTTTACTGTTGTATGGCAGAGCGTCCTTGCTTACCCAACCTAAACAGCATAAAGTAACCCAAGGAAAGCACGTAAATTATTAGACCAACGATTCCGAGGAAACCCAGAAAACCTGGTTTACTGTTGTAATGAAAATAATCTTTAAAAAGTAACGGTGCTTCTAGCCAAACCTGACAGTAGGGAGTTTTGAAAGCATCTGTGGAAAAGGCACAATTAAAAAAAGGTAAAGTGGCGATTGCACCCAAAATACAGTAAAGACTAACAGCCCAGCGCCAAGCAGAGAAAACAAACTTTAAAACTCCTCTGGGATAATATTCTATTTCATCGTTGAGATCCACCCAAAACCATAGCCCAATGGGAATCAGTATCCTAGCTGTCAAGCCAGAAAGAAAACTCAGGGGAAACCCAGCAATCATTAAGTAAACGGTAATTGCTAGCAAACTCGATACCCGCCAGTAAATAGTTAACAAGCGCTGTATGGCTTCGGCTTTTTGCACAAATGCCCACATCAGCATAATTAGGGGGATAATCACCAAAAATAATACCGCCAGTCGGTAATCCATCCAGACTAAGGGGCGAAACCAAATTTCGTTTTCCATTGTTTTTCACAGAGGATTAATAAAACACTTCTAGTTCAGAATAAATACCCACAAATAGTATACTTATGATTTACTAAGTAGCTACTATACTAATAATTGATAGCTAACAGTTTAATCAAAATCCCGGAGGCGTTAACCTGTAGTCGTTTGATATTGAAAAATTTTCGCTGCTGCTATTGCTAGCACATTTTATAAGGAATGTTAACAATTTACAAAAAAAACAACCAACTGAAAAAACCACCACTTATCGGGTAAGGCGATAGGCGCAAAACCCCTCGTCTTTTAGACAGGGTGCGACCCGTTCGCCAGAAATGAGTAGAAATATTCAGGGATTGGCGGCGAGTAGTACACAAGGAATGTCAAAACATTCCAATCTGTACCTTGACAACTTGTTATTCGTGTAGGTGTAATTCCTACCTCTTGTGGTGACAAGATGACAGTATATCCCCTATCTGGGCGACTGATTATCAAACGGGTAAAGCGGGGATAAACGGTGGTAACTGGAAGTCTCATCCAGAATCCCATCTAACAGAGTTGGTTATGGTTAGCGTAAGCAAAGTCACACTAATCTGTCGTCAAAAGAGAACTGGGTAAAGGAGACTGACAAGCCAGACCAAAAGGTAACGGTTATCCGAGGCTACTGTAACTCTTGCAGTATCAATCACCCTCAAAGTATAACCCGGTGGACAGTGACAACCTAAAACCAACGCAAAACGAATAACAGGAACGGGATAACCTTCTACTTAGCTCTCAAACGAGGTCGATTGTTTGAGTAGGTATCAACCGGATGCAATTAGAAGGAAGGATTGGCTGAGGGGCAAAACGCCTTGGGTAATGCCAAGGATAAGCAGACGTAGCCACTACAAGTTAAAAGATAGAGTCAATAAGTAGAGTTTATATGTTATGAGCCAATCGCTTGCGGTTAGGTATGAATGGAAGGATTTACCCTGGAAGAAAATTCAGGTTAAAGTCTTCAAGCTCCATTCATAGAATCTATCAAGCTTCGTTGAGTGGAAATATCAAAAAAGTCCATCGTTTGCAAAGGCTTTTGACAAAATCCTGGTATGCAAAGTGTCTTGCTGTTAGACGAGTAACACAGGAAAACCAAGGGAAGAAAACTGCCGGGGTTGATGGTATCAAATCCCTAACGCCTATACAGCGTATAAATATGGTAAACACACTGGAAATTAAAGCCAGTAGATTGCCAACACGCAGGGTATGGATACCAAAACCCGGTAAGGATGAAAAACGACCCTTGGGTATCCCAGTTATGAGAGATAGGGCAACTCAAGCATTACTTAAACTGGCATTAGAACCAGAATGGGAAGCAAAGTTTGAACCTAACTCATACGGTTTTCGACCTGGTAGGTCAACTCATGATGCTGTCGTTGCAATTCATACGGCAATATGCCAAAAGGCAAAATACGTCCTAGATGCAGATATTGCCAAATGTTTCGACAAAATCAAACACCAAAAACTACTTGAGGGGCTAAACACATTCCCTACATTTAAAAGGGTAATCCGTGACTGGTTAAAAACTGGAGTGATAGACCAGGGAAAATTATTCCCAACAGAAGAAGGAACACCACAAGGTGGAGTGATTTCGCCTTTACTGGCAAACATTGCCCTTCATGGTCTAGAAACCAAAATAACCAATGCCTTTCCTACCACTATCAAAATTGGAGATAAATGGCACTCATGGAAACCACAAGTTATTAGGTATGCAGACGATTTCGTAATACTGCATCCCGACAGACAATCCCTAGAAAAATGTAAGGAAATAGCTTCAAATTGGTTAGCGGAACTTGACCTAGAACTAAAACCGAGCAAAACCCGAATCACGCACACACTCAATAAAATTGAGGAAAATAACGAACCGGGATTTGACTTTCTTGGTTTCAATATTCGTTCTTATCCAGTTGGTAAAAATAACTGTGGAAAGAATAACGGAATCAAGACAGGTTTTAAAACACTTGTCAAACCAGCCAAGGAAAAAGTTAAAACTCACTATCGCAAAATGGCAGCTAAAATCAATCAATGCCGACCAGCGACTCAAGATGAGTTAATAATGCAATTAATTCCAATCATAACCGGATGGTGTAATTATTATTCCACTGCTTGCAGTAAGGAGACATTTGTAGAATTAGACCACAAGTTATTTTGGAAATTATTCCGAGGTTGGGCGAAGTTCAGACATCCAAAAAAATCGGGCAAATGGATAGCTAGAAAATACTGGCACATCCAGAAACATAAAAACTGGACGTTTGGCAATGACATATTATTCCTTCCTAAACACTCCAATTTTAAAATAACTCGACACATCAAGGTTAAGGGTAATTCCTCACCCTACGATGGTAACTGGACATACTGGAGCAAAAGAAGAGGCGAATATCCTGGAATTTCCAAAAAGGTAACTATAACCTTGAAGAAACAAAAAGGTAAATGCGCCGAATGTGGATTAAATTTCTATCCCGATGACCTTATTGAAATCCATCATAAAAATGGAAATCACCGAGACAATCGGCTAGATAATTTAGTTGCTGTCCACCTACATTGTCACGACCAGATACATGGTGGCAAAGGCAACCTTTCTACTCAACTTAGTACCAATGACAATGGTTAACTTGGAGAGGAGCCGTGTGATGTGAAAGCATCAAGCACGGTTTTGAAGCCGAGCATGAGGGGTGACTCTCATGCTTAGGTTAACGGATGTAGCGCCAATGGTTGTTTTAACAACCGTCAAAATGGTAAGATGTGTGTGTCAGTACAAGACGTTAAAACCTACCGGGGGACTCTCGGGAAGTATACGCCCAACACCTGAATCGGCAGGGTTTAAGGAAAGATCACCACGCCCCACCAGGCAAACGTGGTGAGCCTGGGAACTTGTGTAAACAAGATAACAATATCCCGTAAGGGATACGTTGTGAATCTCCTTACTAGAAGTAAGGAGAGCGTCAAAGATACCTCGTCCCTAGTGCTCTGATTGACTGACAAATCTTTTTGATGTAGGTTGGGTTGTAGCTTGCTTCCCCGGAGGGGTAGTATGTAGACGCAACAGCGGCTACTTACAGAAGCCACTCCGTGTCTACACTCTACGAGAAGGCTTACGCCTACGCAGAGTAACCCAACAAGTGCAAGCGATTGCGTTGGGTGGAGGGGCTAGGAAATTTCAACACTTCCAAGACTTTTGTCAGTCAACCAGCCCTAGTGCTGCAATTAAGACAGCTAAGTATTCTCTCTTAGATAAGAAAATAAATTTTGACTACCTCTCCTCTGATTTCAGGCAGTAATCAAAGGAGTTTTCAAACCCTATTACCCTCACCCTATAGACGCCGGAGACGGCTTCACTCTACGAGAAGGCTTACGCCTACGTAGAGTAGGGTGGGGCTATACAAGCAAAGCCTGCCTACGCAGGCTAGAAACCCTGATTTTTCCTAGTCCGCGCAGGCGGACTTTATACATGTAGCCGCACCCTTATAGGGTGTCGGCTACTTTGAAAACACGCCCTAGAGGGTGCTAGATACAAGGGAACAGATTCTAGTTACTTGTTTTCGCTGCTTAGCTTGAAGAAATTTACCAACTTAGATATTTAATCGTCGTAAACCCTACACTCAGCAGCTTCTGGATTCTCATCACAATACTGTTCCAGGGAGTTTTTGGGCTTGGCTTGTCGCTGGTGGGAAGCTTCAGCCTGTAGTTCTTCTACCGCATCCCAAGCCGCAGCACACTCAGCGGAGTTGCTACCGGAAACATCACAAACGGTGCGGGCTTCTTCGATTTCTTTTTCGATTGTTTCTTTTATGTCAGTCATTGCTTTCCTGTTGTATGTTTAATACAAGTATAGAAAAAATTGCAAAAAAGTAGTTTGTTTACACAAACTCCAACTATTCTAACCATTTATTTCGTTAGTGTTGTGAGTTGATATCTAATTACTCATACAGGAAACCGTGGTATCTCTAATGTACCCGACTTTAATTTTTTCAGATTTTGCGGTTGATTTAGTCAGAAATGGTAATTATACAATATCTCTAAACAGATATAGTAGGGAATAAGAACATTAGTACACCGGAATTAATCCACCTTAGTGTTAATTTATAAAGGATGCATTAATGTTCTGCAAGGGAATGTAGAAACCAAATAAGAGCGTAGAACTGATGCCAGACCAAATGCAATGGGCAAACGCCCTCTCAATCCGTCCTTCCTTGGAAGCAGCTGTTGCAGATGTAGTACAACGGGCTGTTTCTTCCCTCACAGCACCTGCGGATCTTGGGATAGTATTCATTTCGTCTGCTTTTACCAGCGAGTATTCCCGGCTGCTACCCTTGCTGGCTGAAAAATTATCGGTACCCGTACTAATTGGTTGTAGTGGAGGAGGTGTAGTCGGAACTAGTCAGTTGGGACAAACAGAAGAATTGGAGGCAAAACCAGCCCTGAGTCTGACCTTGGCACATCTTCCAGGGGTGGAAATTAAAACATTTCATGTTGTCAGCGAAGATTTACCTGACTTGGATGGACCCCCAGATGCTTGGGTGAATTTAATTGGTGTACCACCTTCGCCAACACCACAATTTATCATCCTTTCCAGTTCTTTTTCTTCTGGTATTAACGATTTATTACAGGGGCTAGATTTCGCCTATCCTGGCTCGGTAACTTTGGGAGGACAGGCAAGCGGGGGAATGGCAAATAGAACTGCCATATTTTGTAACCATCGCCTATATCAACAAGGAACCGTAGGGGTGGCATTAAGTGGCAATATTGTTTTAGAACCCATTGTGGCACAAGGATGTAGACCTATTGGCAAGCCATTCCAAGTCACTAAAGGCGATCGCAACATTATTGTAGAATTGGATGAGCAAGTACCCTTAGTTGCCCTGCGCAATATCATTGCCGATCTCAGCGAATCAGACCGAATGTTAGCGCAGCACTCCTTATTTGTCGGTTTGGCAATGGATGAATTTAAGCAAGATTTGCACCAAGGAGATTTCTTAATTCGCAATATACTTGGCGTAGACCCCTCAGCAGGTGCCATAGCCATTGGTGATTATGTTCGTCCCGGACAACGTCTACAATTCCACCTCCGAGATGCTCAAGCTTCCGCTGCTGATTTGGAATTTCTCCTCCAGCGATATCAACAACAAGAATCTCAACAATCTCAACCAGCCCCTATGGGTGCCCTGATGTTTTCCTGTCTGGGACGTGGTGAACAACTTTATGGTCAGCCCAATTTTGACTCTCACCTGTTTCAGCGTTACCTTCAGAATATCCCCTTAGGAGGCTTTTTCTGCAATGGCGAAATCGGTCCTGTAGGTGGCAGCACTTTTCTCCACGGCTATACTTCTGTGTTTGGAATTTGCCGTGCTATGGTCAATTCCTAGGGAATTGGGAATAGGGAATTGGGAACAGGGAATTGGGAACAGGGAATTGGGAACAGGGAATTGGGAATTGATCTAATAGCTTAATTGTAAATTTTGTTTAAAATTCCAAAAATGATATTTTCCTCCCAAATATTCTAATTATTAAAAATTTTTATCATTTGCGTTTAACGATATTTCAGGGTTTACGGTCTTCGATTTTTGTGCAATAATTAAGTATCTGTTGGTTTACCCTGCCATTTTTTTTATCATGATTTCTTGACATAATATTTAAGTGATATGACTATTTACGGGTCAATTAATATCGTTTTAATTTTTTCTCTCCTAGGTAAAAGAAAGCAATAAAGAACTGTTGTTATCGATGAGGGTAGGTATACCGCAAGCAGAAATCGCGCCATATCTCTGGAAATAGCGGCGTATTTCCGGGGCAAAACCTGGATAATCAAGCATTGCATCACCACCAGCAACAGTTGACCAGAAGTCGCGGAAATCGGGAGCCAAAGTTTCTGCCTCAGCTATTGGTAAATTGAATGGAGGCAGAGTTAGAAACTTGACCAGGAAGGAAAAACTGCGATCGCCCATCCATTTGCGGGAAATATGTTGCAAATTGGGAAAATCAGGGGTTGACTCCACACGGTAGGATAAAATTTGTAACCAATCCCTACCGCAATTATCCCGACGGAATTCCAACAAACGATAGGGATGAGGATAACTAACTAAAGAACCAGTAGTAATATCATATACTCCATGAGAACAAGCAACATCCTGAATGTGCAAATGCCCTGTAAATACCAGCTTAACTCCATAGCGTCTGAGTATTTGTAAAAGTTCTGGCGCATTATCCAACATGTAGTGATTTGCCATGGGATGGCTAGATTGATTGGGCAGATGTTCAACGACATTGTGGTGTATCATCACCAACACCAGTTCATCATCAGCTGCTGCTAATACCTCTTGTAACCACAGCAGTTGCTTGTTATCCAATCGTCCTATTTGCTTCCCTTCCTCGTCAAAAGAGTTAGAATTCAAACCAATTAGTCGAACTCCAGGCAGTAACTGTTGGGTGTAGTAACTTTGTTCGGGATTAGAGTAACCGAATTTACGATAGTAGAAAGGGAAATCGCTGAAAGAAATAGATTGTTCATTCGCCATTAGCACTGGTACATCATGGTTACCGGGAACCACGTAGGCTGGAAATGGTAGCTTTGACAAACGTTCTTGTAACCAGGCATGATTTTCCGGTTCTCCATGTTGGGTTAAATCTCCTGGTAGCAAAAGAAAATCTAAATCCAGTTGTGTTAAATGTTCTAGGGCAGTTTCAAAGGCAGCGACACTAACCTCCACCAGATGAAAACGACTGGGATGATTCCAGATTGTATGGGGAAGAGCGATATGCAAGTCGCTTACGATGGCAAAGCGAAACTTAAAAGTCATTGAACTTAAGAGAATATAAAAGGAGGATATAAAAACTCTTTTAAAAAGAGTATAACCTTTGCTTTGACATTCTGCTTAACAGCGATCCCTATTAAGATTTGTATACATTTTCAGCTAGAGATCGTAGGATTAAGTAAGGCAGGATGTACGAATCTACCCTATTCCCCACTCCCTGTTCCCTATTCCCTATTTACCATTTAAAAGGAGAATCACCATTGGTACGTGTCCGAGTTCGTCAACATGTGAATCCACTGGCAAAAAAGTATCAAACACCAGTTAGTTCTCCTGACTGGGAGGAGATTTACACTCAACCAAATCAACCACTACATTTAGATATTGGTTGTGCTAGGGGAAGATTTTTGTTGAATATGGCGCAAGTAGAACAACAATGGAATTTTCTCGGCTTGGAAATTCGGGAACCCTTGGTAGATGAAGCAAATAGGTTGAGTTCTGAGTTGGGACTGACAAACCTCCATTATTTATTTTGCAATGCGAACAACTCATTGCAACCATTATTATCTTCCCTTCCCCAGCAAACTTTACAGCGCGTTACAATTCAGTTTCCCGATCCCTGGTTTAAAACCCGTCATGGTAAGCGACGTATTGTACAGCCAAAATTAGTTGCCGAATTGGCAGATAATTTATCACCAGGAGCTGTAGTATTTTTACAATCGGATATTGAGTTTGTTGCAGTGGAAATGCGAGATCGTTTTGGGGAACACCCAGCTTTTCAAAGGCTTGGTACACAAGAGTGGTTAGAGGAAAATCCACTACCAGTTCCAACAGAACGAGAAATAGCGACTCAAAACAAGGGAGAATCGGTGTATCGTGTCTTATTTCAAAGAATCAACTCATAAACAATTAAACCAACTGATTACCATGCTTATGCTTAAAATTTCTCCCCACAAGGGTCAAGGAATTTGGTAATTGGTAATTGGAACTCCCATTACCCTGACCTTAAGACTTGATTGACTGACAAATCTTTTTGATGTAGGTTGGGTTGAAGCATGAAACCCAACAACCGTAACCGATTGCGTTGGGTGTCGTTCCTCCACCCAACCTACGAAATTTCAACACTGCCTCACCAACGCGCTGCCTCGCTTTTTTTGGTCTTGCCCTTGAATGGTGCAAGATATGAGTATACTCACTTAGGCTGTAGCATTCCCCTCACTTTGATGAAAATACTTCTTCCTCGACTCCCGACTTGCGACTCCCGACTTCTTATTTTGAAGACGAGTTACGCTTTTTTTTGATCCGTCATATCTTGCACCATTTTCAACAAGCACGGAGAAACCGGGTTTATCAACGCTCATATTAGGGTTTTGGCAACTCAATATTTGCAATAAACCCGGTTTCTGACCCTGATGCAAGATGTGTGATCCCCGACTTTTACCCTAGGGTTCTAAATTCATATCATGGACTACTAGTTACATCTTTATTTATTTAATCAAAAAAGAATTTTTTGAACATCTCCAGAATTGCCATTATTCATGACTAACTATGTATTGCCGTAGGATATATTTATTTGCTAGAAAGGTTAATCAATGCTAATTGATGATTGTTTTGCCTTCTCTATATGCATACAGTTTGTAAAAAAATGTATCAATATTATTGTAGATTAGTTGTATAGCCAACGGCAGTTATCGGCAATTACAATACATATACGAGATAAATGGAATTCCCAGAACTATTTATCAAAGGGTATAGAATGATGTATAATCAGGATAAAATTTAATTATATTTCTCAAAAAACTGCATTCCTCATAAATAATTGATTTTTCAGTCAAGATTAAGAAAAGAATAAATAAGAATCAATTTTGAATTTAGTAACAACATTATTATTATTATGGAAAACCGAGAATCAATAGATTTAGATTTAGATTTGGGGAAATATTTACTAGCATGGAAACGCCGCTGGGTGCCAGCAGTTGGGATTTTTTTAATAACAACTGCTAGCTGTGCTACATTTTCTTCAATCTTATTAAAGCCAACTTATGAAGCAGGAGGGAAACTTTTGTTTCAAAAAGTTGATAAAGCTTCTTCCCTAACTGGTTTTGGACAAGGAACAGCACAGTTAGAATCTCTTCAAGCTAATCAAACTCCTTTGAGTTCCGAGATAGAGGTAATTGCTTCTAATCCTCTACTAGAAAAGACAATTGAGAGACTAAAACTAAAAAATTCCCAAGGTCAACTGCTTAAACCTAAAGACCTAAAAACAAATCTCACGGTCAAAATTATCGGTGCTACCGATGTCCTCAAGCTGACCTACAAGAGTAGTAATTCCCAGGAAGCTGCTGCTATAGTTAACACCTTGATGAATGTCTACATCGAGAATAACATACTCAAAAATCGCTCTGAAGCCATAGCAGCTCGTAGATTTATTGCCAAAGAGCTGCCTGAACTTGAAAGGGAGGTTTTGCGAGCAGAGGCAGAAGTTCGCAAATTTAAAGAGAAAAATCAAGTTGTAGACTTATCCAAAGAAGCAGAATCAGCAGTTTTAGAAATTGCGTCCTTAAATCGCCAGATTACTGCTTTTGAAGCGGAACTCAATGGGGTTAATGGTCGAATAACACAACTACGAAAGCAACTAGGTTTGAATGTCGATCAGGCAATGGCTGTAAATATTCTCAGTCAGTCCCCTGAGTTACAAGCAGCTATGGCAGAACTCAAAGTAGTAGAAGGGGAATTAACCAATGAAAAGAAACGTTTTTTAGATACACATCCTGATGTGATTGCATTAAAAAATAAAAAAGCTCTTTTAGATAAGATTGTCAAAGAAAAACTTCAGGAAATTGGTGGTAGTAAATTGCAGATTTCCTATGGATTATTGCAAAACAAAGATGTTAAACAAAGCTTAGTAGAGCAATATGTTGCCTTAGAAGTGCAAAAATTGAATTTAACCCGACAATTAGACTCTCTGTATAAGTCTCGTGATACTTATGAAAAGCGAGCTGGAATTTTGCCGCAGTTACAGCAAACCCAAGAAAGATTAGAACGAAAAGTAACAGCGGCTAAAGCAACTTATAATACTCTGTTAACAAAGCTCCCAGAAATACAAGTTACAGAAAACAAAAATACAGGTAACGCTGAAATTATTGAACCAGCAAGGGTTCCAGAAAAAGGAGATACTGGAAGGATTAAATTCTTGGCATTGGGAGTGATGTTAGGCTTATTTCTTGCTACCACTGCTGTGCTGCTTTTAGAAATCAGAGATAAATCTCTCAAAACAATCGAAGACATTAAGCAGTTCTTTGGATATCCTTTACTGGGAATTATTCCTTTCTTTGGTGAGAAATCTAAAACTCGTCATATGGATTTAGATTTGACCACCACACAAGTTCCTGTTAGAGATGAACCCGGTTCCTTTGTGAGTGAAATTTACGGGATGATTCAAGCCAATTTAAAATTCCTCAGCTCAGATAAAGAACTAAAAGTAATTGTAGTTACTAGCTCAGTTCCTGGGGAAGGTAAGAGTACAGTTGCTGCAAATTTGGCAGCAGCAATGGCACAATTAGGACGTAGAGTTTTATTAATTGATGCCGATCTTCGCAATCCTTCTCAGCATCATCTTTGGGAATTAAGCAATGTAGAGGGGTTGAGCAACGTACTAGTTGGTCAATCAGAATTTAGCCCAGTTACGAGTCCAGATATAGAATACTTAGAAATTCTCACAGCTGGAGTAATACCCCCCAATCCCTTGGCACTTTTAGATTCCCAGCGGATGGCTTCACTAATTAAATCTGCTTCCAGTAAATACAACTTTGTGATTATTGATGCACCCTCTTTGATATTAACAGCAGATGCTTTAACATTAGGTCAAATGAGTGATGGTATTTTGCTAGTAGGTCAACCTGGAATTGTTGATCGCAATAGTGCTGCTATGGCTAAAGAAATGCTGGAACGTTCTGAACAAAATATTTTAGGTTTAGTCATCAACGGAATTAATAAATCTGACTTTCTTAATTCTCTTTACTATGCCAAGTGGTACTCCATTGACGGAGAATTCAGTAATTCCACTTCGATTAAATCACCCGCAAATCTGATGAAAAACTCCTTTAGAGTAGGCAATAAGAAGTAGTAAAATCAACGTCAGCTACCCGATATCATCTTGATAAAAACTGTTGCTTGATAAAAATATAGCGCTTCCTAATCTGCTGAAGTACAAAAGGGCAGGCAAGGATGCCTACCCCACAATAATTTTAGTAATTTCATCTGTACTTCACCAGACTGAGAAAGGCTATAAACAAATAAAATTATTTATGAATTAATCACCAAAGAATGTTCATAAATAATCAGTTTTTTGTCAAAGGAAATTTTTTCATATTCAGACAACAAGTTTTCAAACTGAAAACTGAATCCGTAAAAACCCTAGCTATATAAGACATAATTATTGCATTTATTCTTGGAAGATGACATTGAATATTCTTTAGCGAGAGGATTTACACAATAATTTCATAAAAAATTTACACAATCTTTGATTTTATTGCTAGATAATTGTCATGTAGATTTGGTAATGAACCAATGAATACTGTTCAATTCTTCCGAAGTGAGGATTGGGGGATTGGCTTTACGGGGAACATAAACATACAGATAGATAACACTGGTGAGAGTGTAACTTCTGGATGGACGCTTGAGTTTGAAGCTCCTTTCGAGATTACTGATATTTGGGGTGCTGAAATTGTCAATCAAGAGGGGAATCTCTATACCGTTAGGGGTACAAGCACCATCTCCTCTGGTAACAGTATTTCTTTTGGTTTCAATGCCAGTATCTCTGACGACACAACCACTGTAGAACCGAGTAACTATCTTTTCAACGGAGCCTCCATAGAAATACTGACTCTTCCAGGGCTTTCAATTAGCGATGTGATGGCTATTCCAGGTAATCAAGGCATCACTTACGCCAACTTTCAAGTGCAGCTTGCCCAAGCGAGTGACGATACAGTAACAGTACAATATGCTACCAGCGATAGCACGGCAAAAGCGGGGTCTGATTATGAAGCGACTGCTGGTGTGTTAACTTTCGCTCCTGGTGAAACTAGCAAAATAATTACTGTGCCAGTTTTGGGTGATGTGATTCAGGAAGTGGATGAAAGTTTTGCCATCCAATTGTTCAATCCTAGGTCAGCTACCCTGATTGATGGTTATGCCATAGGTGTAATTGTCGATGAACAACCTTTACCACAAGCTTCTCCAGTAATACCTCAGGCTGTCAGTACCCCTGACCAACCGTCGGTTAAATTTGTGGTAACTAACGACTGGGACGGTGTCTTTCTGGAGGAGGTTTCTGTTACTAACAATGGCACCACTGCCATAGAAGGATGGAACCTTGAGTTCGACGCTGACTTTGAGATTCCCCCCGAAGCAATCTGGAATGCTCAAATTGTCAAGCAACAAGGGAATCGGTACACCATTAGTAATGCTGACTGGAATGGCACCATTGCTGCGGGGGAAACAGTCTCGTTTGGCTTCCAGGGAAACAATACTCTTGGTGCGATCGCAGTTCCTAGTAACTATCTTCTGAATGGAGAGTCCACACAAGCGGTATCTCTACCGCAAATCTCCATTAACGATGTCACCTTGTCAGAAAGTAATTCAAGCACCAATAATGTTTTCAACTTTGAAGTGCAGCTTTCCCAAGCAAGTAGCGACACGGTGACAGTGGCATACTCCACCAAAGATGGCACAGCAACTGCAGGGCTTGACTATACAGCAACTAGTGGTACATTGACCTTCGCTCCCGGTGAAACCGCCAAAATGATTACAGTGTCATCTCTGGATGACAGCACTCAGGAAGTCACTGAAGGTTTTGTGATCCACTTGTCCAACCCCCAGGGGGTTAGTCTTGCTGATGGTCAAGGAGTAGGAAGTATCCTAGACGACGAGTCTTTCAACTACGGCGAAGCCCTCCAGAAATCCTTCCTCTTTTATGAGGCTCAGCGCTCCGGACCTTTACCTGAGGATAATCGCATCGAGTGGCGTGGTGATTCTGCTCTCAGGGATGGGGCTGATGTTGGTGTTGACCTGACCGGTGGATATCACGATGCTGGCGATCACCTGAAGTTGGGCTTCCCTATGGCAGCTTCTATGACCATGCTGGCTTGGGGGGTAGATGAATATCGCCAGGGTTACGAGCAAAGTGGTCAACTGGATGAGGCTTTAGATGCCATCAAATGGGGAACTGATTACATTCTCAAGGCACATATTACTGACGCCAACGGTACCAAAGAATTTTGGGCACAGGTCGGACTAACCGAACTAGATCACGCTTATTGGGGACCAGCGGAAGAGATGACCATGGAGCGACCTGCTCTGAAGATTGACCGTGAAAACCCCGGTTCCGACTTGGCTGCTGAAGCTGCGGCAGCTCTGGCTGCTGCTTCCATTGTCTTCCGTCCCACTGACAGTGCTTATGCAGACCTGCTGCTAGAAAATGCCAAGCAACTCTACACCTTTGCAGACACCTATCGCGGCAAATATTCCGATTCGATTGCAGATGTTAACAACCTTTATACTTCCACCATTTACGAAGACGAACTGGCTTGGGGAGCTATGTGGCTCTATAAAGCAACTGGCGAAGAATCCTATCTGACTAAAGCCGAACAAAACTACTCAGGCACTTGGGTACAAGGGACTCAAAGTTGGGAAAATAAACAAAACGGTACAGCCATTCTGCTCGCTCAGGAAACTAATAAGGCTGTGTATCGTGATGATGTCCAAGAGTGGCTTAATTATTGGACTGATAACAGTGGTTCAGGCATCACCTATACTGAGGGAGGACTGGCATGGTTCAGTCAGTGGAGTTCTTTAAGATATGCTGCTAATACTGCATTTCTTGCAGGGGTTTACAGCGATACTGTCACTAACCCTGAGGGTCGTTATTCCAATTTTGCCGAGGATCAAATCGACTACATTCTTGGTGATAACCCCAGAAATTTCAGCTATATGGTTGGTTTTGGCAGTAATTTCCCCCTCAGACCTCATCATGCTAGCGCTCACGATGGCGATTGGATTACCTTTGAGAGTTTGGAACCAAATGCTAACATCCTTTACGGTGCCCTCGTTGGTGGTCCTGCCTCCGCAGATGATAACTCCTATGTAGACGATCGCACTAATTTTTTCACTAACGAAGTAGCTTTAGACTATAATGCTGCCTTTACAGGAAGTCTTGCTCGTATGTATCAAAATTTTGGAGGTGACCCCCTGACTGATTCACAACTGGATAGCTTACCTGGAATCCAAATACCTGGAATCAACGTACCAGGAGGTGAATAGTACTGCTGGGCAAAATTAAAAATTAAAAATTAAAAATGCTTACATACCAGGCTTTTGGTTCCTCGTTCCCTCGTTACAAGGTAAAACCTTGTAACGGATTATACGGAGGCTCCGCCTCCAGACTTAATGGGAGGCAGCAGCCTCCAACGGATGCGTTTCCAGGCTCAGCCTGGAAACTAGTTATATAGCGGTTTTCGGTTGGGTGCAATACAAATTTGACCTCACCCTGTCCTAACGGACATCCCTCTCCTTAATAAGGAGAGGGAAAGAGGGTGAGGTTGTTAGTGTATTGGACTGAAGTGAAAACTGCTATATTTGTTGAGATATGAGCGATTTGTGTAAGTTTTGTGTTGCAAGATAAATGAAACTATGGGTTTCATCCCACAATATGGGATAATTTACTTATTGATGTTTGTTTAAAATACAATTATTGAATTATATATAAAATAAACTATGAATATCCTGGGATTAGTAGTTATATTATCAACAATAGTAGCAATTAGCTTTTATTTTTTGCATAAACTAGCAACAACATCCAAATTTCAAATAATTGGTGAGCTAATCACCCACGTGAAGACAAACGAAAAAATCGTAGCATTGACTTATGATGATGGTCCTAACCCACCTTATACAAATCAATTACTTTCTGTTCTAGAAAAGTTGCAAGCGAAGGCAACTTTTTTCGTTGTTGGTAAAAATGTTGAAAAGCACCCAGAAGTAGTTAAACTCATTTTATCCAAGGGTCATGAATTGGGGAATCACTCTTATTCTCATTTACCGATGATATTGAAAACACCGTCATTTATTAAGTCAGATATAGACAGAACTGATAAACTGATACGTCAATTAGGTGTTCAACAAAAGATTCATTTTAGAGCTCCCTTTGGCATTAAGCGGTTTATACTGCCTTTCATGCTTGATAAAATGAACAAGAAAAATATCCTCTGGAATTTAGACCCTCAAGATTATGCTGCTTCTAACTCCAAGGAGATAGAAGATTATGTACTTGAGCATATAAAACCAGGCTCAATTATTCTTTTACACGATGGTAGTCAAGATGGCGACGAAAATACTTCAAAAACAATTACCGCAACTGAAAATTTAATCGAAAAATTGCGGCAACAAGGTTACCAGTTAAAAACAGTTTCTGAGTTGCTAATGCTGCGGTGATAATTTTACTTTTATTACAGGAATATATGATGATTTTTGTACAAATAACCCTTCTGATTATTTCTTTGATAATAATTATTCCGATTCTGGTTCTTTTTGTTGAATGCTGCGCAGCATTATTGCCGAGTAGAACTACAGCAAAAGCTACCATCACTTCCAGACCAAAAGTTGCTGTTTTGGTTCCGGCTCATAATGAAGCCTCTGGAATTACTACCACTCTGGAAACATTGCTGCCACAGTTAACGCCTGAAGATAGACTAGTAGTAATTGCTGATAATTGTACTGATGATACAGCAACTATTAGTCGTGGATTGGGAGCAGAGGTTATTGAGCGCAAAGATTTAGAAAATAGAGGCAAAGGATATGCCTTAGATTATGGCTTGCAGTTTATCGCCACAGAACCACCAGAAGTAGTTTTTGTGATTGATGCTGACTGCTATGTTCATCAAGGCACGATAGATTCAATGGCAAAGCTAGCAAAGGCTTGTGGACGAACGATCCAAGCAATTAATCTCTTAGCACAACCTGCTCAACCCAGTGCCAGAGACAGAGTATCGACTTTAGCATTTATGGTCAATACTTTAGTCCGTCCCACTGGACTGCTGCAACTTGGTCTACCATCCCCATTACAAGGTACGGGAATGGCTTTTCCTTGGTCGGTAATTAATCAAATTTCTTTAGCCAGTGGCAATATTGTTGAAGATATGCAACTAGGTGTAAATCTGGCAATAGCTGGACATACAGCCCTATTTTGCTTAGATGGCAAAGTAACAGGAATCCTACCACAGCAGGAGGGAGGTGCCAAAAACCAAAGGACTCGTTGGGAACATGGTCACATAAAGACTTTGTTAACTCAAGTTCCTCTATTGCTGAAAGAATCAGTAATTCAACGGCGTTTAGATTTGTTAGCAATGGCACTCGACCTTTTTATACCCCCCCTTTCCCTATTGGTTTTGATGTGGTTAGGGGTTATGACAGGGGCATTAATCCTGGGAATATGGGGAGGAGCATGGATTCCTGCTATTATCTTAGGGTTTGTAGGATTTTTAATGTTTGTGTCAATCTTTGGGGCTTGGTTTAAATTCGGACGGGCTGAATTACCTCTGAAAACTCTTTTGGCTGTACCTTTTTACCTTCTTTGGAAGATTCCCATCTATTTGGCTTTTTTAGTGCGTCCTCAAAAAGAATGGATTCGTACAGAACGAGACTAAATGTAGTAATCAATTTTCCTGTAACATAACTTATACATGGGTATTTAACATGTTAGAGACCATTTATAAAGTAAATATTAAGTCTATAGGTGTAGTTAGAAACCGGGTTTCTTTGAGACTAAGTACGATAATATTTGATACTTCACCTAGAGAAACCCGGTTTCTTGGGGGTTTCTTCGAGACTAAGTACGATAATATTTGATACTTCACCTAGAAAAACCCGGTTTCTTCCAGACTAAGTACGATAATATAGCGCTTTTCGGTTGAGTGTAGACGCAAAGCGGCTTCTCGTAGAGTGGTACACAATCAAACCTCACCCCGTCCTC
>JAAUYI010114739.1_pt1 | contig 22579 bp, 20 predicted proteins | sample 7278041 | NCBI WGS metagenome assembly JAAUYI01 (sample SAMN14350216, study PRJNA611818) | marine sediment metagenome | isolation source: surface marine sediment (0.6m) | place: French Polynesia: Moorea | collected 2018-08
AACTATAGGTAGTGTTGCGAGGAGATGGTCTGTTGATTAGTTCAAATACGATGCTGGGGTCTGTTTGGAAGATTTCGTAGAAAAGGCTATCGGTTCGCACACTGGTTGATGATTGGGGGCATTATTATTCATTTTACGCCGAGGGTAGGATTTTTTGATTATGTGCTACAGTGAAACATGAATGTAGTATAAGAGCAATATATGTCGGGAAAAGTTTTTAGAGCAGCAGAGACAGATCCATATGGAAAACAGGCTATTGTCGGTGGAGAATATTCAGTAGAATCAGATGCATATGCTCGCGGTTTTTACAAATTAGCTCACATAGGAGCATCTCATGCTCTAAACAGTTTTGGTAGAGATAAAGATGAATTGTTCTTCCCTATTCTTTGTAACTACAGACAGTATATAGAATTGAGGCTAAAGAGCTTAATAAGGTTTGTAGAAAAAACATACCACCTTTTGGCATATGTCTCAGGAATTTGTGGAAATCTGACTGCAATTGCAGGAAAACAACTCTTAACACATGATTTAGAAATATTATTAGATTTGCTAATTCAGCAATTGCAACTAATAAGTGATGACGCTACTGAGCTTTATATAGAGATTAAGGAGCCAGTACTGGAATACATCAGAGAGATTAATAACAGAGATCCTAATAGTCAAACATTCCGTTATGCTTATGACCGACACCAACAATTAACACTACCAAATACTGAATACATCGATTTGGAACATATTCAGAACATTATGGAAGAAGTCTTTAATGAACTTGAAGTAATTGTCGATTACTTAGAAGGAGAAACTGACATAGGAAATGAAAGAATTTCATTTCAAGAAGAAGTCGCAAGTAGTGTTATGCCAAGCTGTGACTATGAAGGAAACTTCTACTAATGCTTTAATCTAGATAAACAAAGCCCACGTAAGTGGGTTTTGTGAGTATAGCAATACCCTTCAAGGGTATTGCATAAAATTGGGATTCTTCTTGCAAGTTGAAATGAAGTTACAGTCATACAAGGTATGATTTATTTGCAAACAAAAACGGTACATGGCTCAAAGCCAGCACCGTCAAATAATTGTATCGTATAAACCTTGTCTACTTTCAGAACTGTAGTTTTAAGTCAAAATTGTGGGATTGCTTCCTTGCGTCGCAATGACAAAACTTCACTTTTTATCAGTGACGAGGTTTAATTGAATTTCAACTAAGCTGTTCGCGCTTCATCCCTAACAGCTAAACGAGCCAAACCAAGACAAAGAATCGCATTTGTTGCCAAGAATATCTGTGCCCAAATACCATTTCCTAAACCCCATACTGCGGGATCTACAAAAGCACTCACCGCCAAACATACTGCCATACCCAAGGATGCACCAATAGCAAATCCTTTCCATTGCTGATTTCCTAATAATAATGCAACTAGGGCTAGGGGAATCAGAACACTGGCAAATACGGGATTAAATGCATCTGTTCCTTGAATGGCATTACCTAGTTCGGGGATGGAACTACCTAATACCCGGAAAGGCCATTGGGGTAAATCAAAGATGTAAAATCCTTTGAGGAAAAATAGCCCAGAACTACCAAAGATTAAACCACTAGATAAGGACCAACTCCAGGCAAAGGGGAAGTAAACCCGCAGGAACCAAGCTAATAAATAGGAACCCACAACCATGAGAATTTTTGGTAACAGCGCGTAAGCACCACCATCAATCCAAAATCGGGGGTTGAGATAACCATTTTCCCGCAACCAACGGAAGAAGTCTTGGAAGCTGATTTGTCCTTGGGATGCTAATTTTACAGCTTCTTCGGCGTTGAGTTTACCCGCGCCGTAGTAGTTTAAACCATCATCAGCTACTACCCTGGCGGATTTTTCCAGAACTTGAAGAACTGCATCTGGTTCTTTGATACCGGTAGATTTAATCAATGCAGCCACACCCGCGACGTGAGGGGATGCCATACTAGTACCTTGTAAACCAAGCAATACTGACTGACCAGTTTCCGGATCGATGGTTTCTTGTAAAATCTTACCTGCTTCGCTACCACCAGGAGCAGAAATATCTACCCCAGCACCATAGTTAGAATAGGGGGCTTTTTCTCCATCGGCACCAAAGGAGGAAACGCCGATGACATGGGTGTAACGGGCGGGATAAGCAGCGGAATTTTCGTTTTCGTTACCAGCAGCAGCAATAATAACTACACCCTTTTTATAGGCATACTCAATTGCTTCTTTCATTAACTTACTTTCGCCGCCACCACCCAAGCTCATATTAATCACATCTGCTCCATTGTCAGCAGCAAATCGGATGGCTTCAGCGATGTCAGCAACGGTACCGCCACCGTAATCATTCAATACCTTTAAAGGCATGAGCTTGGCTTCGTAGGCTACCCCTGCTACACCGTAGTTATTATTAGTAGCTTGGGCAACGGTACCCGCAACGTGGGTTCCGTGTCCATTGTCATCATCGGCTGCTTCCTTATCATTGACAAAGTCATAACCTTTGACGAACTTTGTTTCTGCCAAATCCCGGACTTGGGTAATCCCAGTGTCAATTACAGCTACCGTGGCTCCATCGCCCTTATTTTGGCTCCAGGCACCTTCAACACCTATATTATGCAAATTCCATTGCTGACTGTAATAAGGGTCATTAGGGCTGCTTGTATTGTCCGCAAATGGATTAAATGCTCCGTTGTAGGAAACATTTTCTTGTTTGGGGATTTTGTATATGTAATTGGGTTCGATAAACTCCGTATGTTTAGCAAACTCGGATTTGCGTAGAGCTTTTAGCCGTTTGCGATCGCCTCTGATAATATACACATTATCCTTGGCGGAAAATTGGTTATCCAGCCTTGGTGTAACATTATATTGTTTGGCGATCGCTTGTAAATCCTGTTGAACCAACTCCTGGGGAATATCCTCCCGGAAATCCAACAGAATTGTCTCAAATGTTCCTTGTGCTGCCAATCCCTGAAAATTCAGGAATCCAAAAATGGCTGCACTCAAACCGATAAAAAACAGACAAAATAATATAAGCTTTCTCATATCAACTCATCACATTATGAAAGCTACTTTGCTCACTAAGATAACTTATTAATTAGTGATGTTGCTGGAATTTGCAATATAGTTTCAACCAAATTTTCCTCAGATACCCCTGGTGAATGGAGTGAAGGAGTGAGGGAGTGAAGGAGTGATGGAGTAGGGGCGGGGTTTCCCCGCCCGGAGTAAAGAAGTGATGGAGTAGGGGGGCTTTCCCCGCCCGGAGTAATGAGGTGGTGAGATTGAATTAATGGTTCGCTATATTTTTCGTATTCTTCTAAATTAGAGATACATACCTATGGAACGCGGTATTTTATGGTTGCCCTTATTAGCAGTATTTATCTGGCTAGCTTGGCAAGGAGCAAAGGAATATCAAAAGGTTGAGTCTTATCGCCATTGGGCAGAACAATTTGAGCGAGCAAAATATGATATCCTGGCTATTATTGGTCAAAAAAGTGACGAAATAACCTGGGGTAAACCCACAGAAAAAGAGCCTGTGAATTTGCAGACATTTTCTCTGCTTGATGTGAGCAAAGTAATTGTATTAGTAGATGGCAAAGAAATAGATATAGAAAATATACCAGCAAAAGGTCGGGCGATCGCTCTGCAATTTTTCTTCACCCAATCCGATCATTCAGTACAAATTCCCTTTACGGAAATTCCCTTAGCCGCAGAATGGTGTAAGTTTCTACAAGGTGAATTACAGCGCTTGCAAAAATAGCAGGTTGGTATTCCGTTACTGCTTCCCTGATGGGCACGGCGTGGGTAAGATTGTTGCATATGGGAAAATATTGTAGATGCCGTGCCCCTACTGCTTCCCTGATGGGCACGGCGTGGGTAAGATTGTTGCATATGGGAAAATATTGTAGATGCCGTGCCCCTACTCCCTCACTCCATCCTCTAACTCCCAACATTCGATTAAAATAGGAAATTACGTTTTAAATTAATTGGAGATTGTGGTTATGTCCCGTCGCTGTCAATTAACTGGGAAAAAAGCAAATAATGGTTTTGCTCTTTCTCACTCCCACCGTCGTACCAAGCGTTTGCAGCACGCTAACTTACAAAATAAGCGTGTTTGGTGGCCTGAAGGTAATCGCTGGGTAAAATTAAAATTATCTACCAAAGCCATCAAAACTTTGGAAAGCAAAGGTTTACAAGCAATGGCAAAAGAGGCTGGTATCAACCTCAATCATTATTAATAGCCATCTCCCAAAAACAATGTAAAGACGCGTTGTGGTAGCTTCTCGTGCAGAGAGGCTATGTTGCGTCTTTACAAGCTATAGCACAAGGTAAAAGACTGATTAGTTTATTACCTTTGTAGCTAATGCTATAATTATTTTTTCTTTTTCTGATTGGGTTTAACCACCTCAAATTCAAAAGAAGCTATATGGCGATCGCCAATATATACTTCAATTAGATGGTTCCCTGAAGGATCTCCAGGGGTAACTGTCCAAGAGTTTTTCACTATACCTTTTTTGACTTCATCTGTGCGAGTTGTCACCGCAGCAGTACCATTATTAGACAAAGAGAAGTTTTCCCCATTTTGCGTTCCCCAAGTTAGGGGTAGTTTTGGCAATCTAAATATTTCTTTCCATGTCACCTTGCCTTTGTAGTTTTTCAATTGTAACCGCCATCCGTAGGCAAGTCCCTCTTCCAGGGGTACTTTTTTTGTAGGAATAAAGGTAATTTTGCCACCCTTGTCCCGACGAAATACACCAAACTCTGCTTTGGTAACTTTAATATTTTCAGGTTTGGTGGGATGTATGGGAGGCTTTGCTGGTTTCTTGGGAGGAATTACAGGGAGTTTCGGTGGTTTGGTTGGATGTTCTACCTTTGTTGGTGTTGGCGACTGCTTCGTCGGAACTACCACTGGTTTAGAGGGTTTGGTGGGATGTTCTACTTTTTTGCCTGGAGGATGTACCGTTTCATGGGCGATCACAGGAGATATTAAACTAATAAAAGCTAATAAGGCACTATAAAATAAAGTTCTCAATGGCATCATGGTGTCTGCTTATTGATTGAGAGATACTTATTGATGCATGAAGTGATGATTTTTTTCAGATACAATCAAGACATTTTGATTGCTAGAGATTAATTTTTCCTTGAAACTAGAAAAATTATTACACCAAGGTCGGACAATCCGGGTAATTGGTTTTGATGATGCCCCTTTTGTGCGTCGTCGCGGTGGTTGTGCAGCTATTGCTGGTATTGTCTGTGCTGGAACTCGTTTTGAAGGTATGGTGTGGGGACAGGTGCGTCAAGATGGATGGAATGCTACAGATAAAGTTTGTCAGCTACTAGAAGGGGGTAAATTCCTGCCCCAATTACATCTGGTGTTACTTGATGGTATTGCTTTTGGTGGTTTTAATATTGTGGATTTACCCAAACTTTCCCAAAGACTGGATTTACCCTGTGTGACGATAATGCGGCGGATGCCTAATTTCACTAAGATTGAACAAGCAATCCACAATCTATCCTATCCTCAGCGACGGCTACAACTCTTAAAAAAGGCAGGAGAAATCCATGCTTACCCCCCCTTTTACTTTCAAGTGTGTGGAGAAGAACCTGATGTCATAGCAGGGGTATTGCCCAAACTCACAGATACGGGTAAAGTACCGGAGGCTCTACGTTTAGCTCATTTGATTGGAGCAGCAGTTATAAATGGAGAAAGTAGTAGTTCTGCATAATTCTCATACCATTTTAGATTTTAGATTTTGGATTTTGGATTTTGGATTAGTTTACGGTGTTTAGCCCAAAGCCCACCACATTCAATTAACGGGACTTAGGCAAAAACTATCTTAAAAAGAGCTTCAAAACCTTATGTTTTACCCTTTACCCTTTACCCTTTGCCCTTTACCTTTGGGCAAAACATGATGTCTGCTCCCTATATGCGTAGTGCTATAATTCGTACTTCATTGCATTAGTTACGCCGACTTACTGAAATGGTGCGTTAGGCTTACGCCGTAACACACCCTACGAAGCCTACCCAGCCTCTACTCTTGATTAAGGAGTTGTTCAAATCGGTCTTTTGACCACATTTCCATTGGGTAAGCAACTGCAATAATTTCTGATAGTTTAATTAGCCAAACTGTTCGTTGGTAATCTTCATTCTTGTCATCTTCATCGGGAATATAAAAATTAACTATTTCCACATATTTACTATCTAAATAAACTGGAATACCAAAAAAGCCTCCATGAGATACTTGGATGCTGACTTCTTTCCCTTGCTGGAGAGCTTCCTCGATACGTTGGTAGAGGATATTGGATTTACGTTTTTTCTTTTTCATAAGAAAATGCTAACAGCAGGTGAATTGAAATGTAGAGAATAAAAATTGGCGTTGCTTAATCTATGTATGAATTAAGTTCGCGCAAAGACGCAAAAAATCGTTGTTCAATCGTATCGAAAAATGCCAATTCATGCTCTCATTCAGCAACGCCTAAAAATTTATGTCTCTACCAAGATTACACATAAAATCAACAACCTCCCCTACACCTCAGTTATCTGTCACCTCACCGCCAATTTTCCCACAGCTTTGACACACAGTTGAGCTATTAACTCTGTAGCTGTGGCTGCACTTTGAATTTGGGCAAAGTTCAGGGTATCTGCTTTAATACCTCCCTTTGATAACACCCTTTGAATCCCATCTTCACTTAACTTCATTCCTGCTTCCAGGAAGTCAGTACAAGGATTGCGATGTCGAGGGGTTAAGGTACGACTGCGCTTACACCAGAAGTGGCTGATGACATGGAAAACATGACCCCCTCCCCAATCAAAGCTGACGGCTACCACCGGCGCATCATAACGCTGGAGTAAATCGTGACTTGATGCTTCAATTCGTACTTTATCTGGGTTAAGTACTTCAATGGGGTGGCTGCTTCCTTCTAACCACCACTGGGGATCTGCACCTAAAACTACCACATCAGACCACAGAGAGTTTAAACTAGCTTCAACGGAAATTACTTCATCTCCGGTGGCTCTATTAGTTTTCGTGACTGTATTGGGAAAGGCTTTGGCGATAAAGTTACCGAGCGCCCAATCAGAACTTACCAACCACATCCCGTTTTCTACTTGCTGTGCCAAGTTGGTAATGAGGTGGCTATTATAACCACCAGAACAATTCACAAAAGCGATGGCGCTTTTCAATTTCTTGGCATCAGGATTCATGGTATAAGGAACTTGCAAGTATTGCAATACCTTTTCTACATGGTCATAAGTACCGGAGTACACAGCAATATCCTGCTTGCAAATCCTGTTGAGGATTGCTAAGGCTTGGGGATATTGTTCCTGAAATCGCTCTCGTACTGCCAAAGCTGCTACATTGTAAGCTGTTTGCATATTGCTCATAATTTTCACCTCCTTGCCAACTTACTGACAGCATTCACGCATAATTGAGCGACTAACTCCGTTGATGTGGCTGCACTTTGTAATTGAGCAAAGTTAATGTTGTCGGCATTAACCCGTGCTTGTCGCAACACCTTTTCTATACCTTCATCAGTTAACTTCATCCCCGATCGCAAAAATTCCGTACAATGTTTTTGATGGCGTACTGTGGGGGTATGGCTACGTTTTGCCCAAAAGTGGCTAATTACATGGAATACATGACCCCCTCCCCAATCAAATCGCACTGCTACTACAGGGGCGTTGTAACGTCGTAATAAATCGTGACTTGCAGCTTCAACTTTGACTTTATCTGGGTTGAGAACTTCGATGGGATGACTTCCCCACAGCCACCACTGGGGATCTGCACCCAGCACCACAATATCTGACCACAGGCTGTTTTGGAATGGTTCTACGGAGACAATTTCTTCACCCGTACTTTTGCGATTCCAACGCACCATGTTCGGAAAAGCATTTTCTAGGACTCTATCTAACGCCCAGTCAGAAGTAACTAACCACTTACCCTGTTCTACATGACTGCGGATATGTGTTACTAAGTCTTGGTTATAGCCACTAGAACAGTTGATAAATATAACCTGTGCTGATAGTTTATGAGGATTGGGGTTAATAGTAGCGGGAATATCTAAACACTTTAATACTTTTTCCGCTTGGTCATAGCTACCGGAGTAAACTGCTACATCTTGCTTAGTAATTGTTCTGAGGATGTTTAAATATTCAGGATATTGTTCGGTAAATCTTTGTTTAACAGCAATAGCGGCTAATTTATAAGCTTGTTCCATGATTATTCAATTTTAGATTTTAAATTTTGGATTGAGGGAGAACCTCACCCCCAGCCCCTCTCCTTATTAAGGAGAGGGGTGTTTCGCAGATATATTTGTCATGTCTATTCAGTTGTGAAATTAAGAAAATGTAAGTCTCACGCAGAGGCGCAGAGGCGCAGAGATGGGAGTGTGGGGAGTAGGGGAGATATAGCGCTACGCGCAAGTCAAAAGTCAAAAGTGGACTGCTCATGGGTTCCAGCGTTCAAGGATGTCCTAACCTAATTTCGTAGTGCTATATTATTTCCTTCACTCCCTCACTCCTTCCCTCCTCTTACTTATCGTCCCTCACGGGTAAGGGTGTTTCCATGATTTCCATCAACAAGTCTAAGCGAGATGGACGAGTTAACAGGGGAATCAAGTTAGGTAGGGAGTAGTAGTCGCCTGCAAAGGTAAAGGTATCTACCATCGCCTTTGTCTGCTTTAATCTCTGTTCGACGTAATCGCTACAGTGTCCAACTTTAACGATGATGACGTTGGGAATCACACCCATGTCATTTTGATACCCTTCGTAGGAGTCATGGAAGTAAGGCTTAAAGTTATCACCTTCGTCGGTAACAATGATGATTTGCTCTACTACTTGCTTTTTGTAGCGCATTACTTCCACACTACAACCAATACTAGTACCACCACCAGCTTTAATGTGTTGGAAGGCACGTTCCCAGTCAGTTAATTCACTACCTTGCGCCTGGACTCGGTAAGGCATTGTATCAAACGCATAGACAAACAAATCAGCCTCGGTAATCCCGGAAATCATTGCTGCTAAACGCTTACCGATTTCAATTGCCTTATCCATAGAACCGGATTTATCGATTAGTAAAGCGGTGGGTTTACGAATTTTACCCCGCTTTTTCACTTGCTCGTTGGTAATTCGATCCAATTTGGCGGCGGTTTCAGTATCTAACTGGGTAACATCAGCCGCAACTTGGGCTTTAAATGCAGAGACGCGGTTACTCTTACTTGCTTCATCCAATTTCCCATTAATCAATTCCTTGACTTCTGGGTGTTCCATTGCTCCCCGTGATTGTAAGGATTTGAGGTTGTTAATTACCTCTTGGGGTGACATGGAGTTAATCAAAGCCACTAACACGGTGGGGGTTAATTGCTTGATTGCACCAATAGCAACGGTGTAAGGGATATTATGCTCCACAATCAAAGCGGCTTGCTCTGCGGGAGTTTCCGCCTTAGCCAGTTGCTTGAGCATAAACGCCAGACTATCTTCTGGAGGCGCGTCCTTAAATAACACCGCATCTGCCCGCACACCTGGTTTAATGTGCAAACTTGCATACAAGTGCTTCATCGCCTTACGTCCCCGTAAAGCCGCGCGATCGAAAAATTTGGGGTTTGCTTCCCTGGTTTGCAGATATCGACGCACCGCAGTCCGTGCAGAACGGGGAACTTTACCTTGCTGTTGCTTCATAAAGTCCACAATCCGCGCCACCTGATAAGGGGGAAACTCTTGCAACATCATAAAGCCAGCATCCCGGTGTTCGGTAACGTTGCTTGTGAGCAAATGTCCCAGAAATACTTCCTTATGGTCACGGACATCACCATGATGCTGATACCATGTAGCTAGGTGTCCGTAGAAAATGGGGTCTAATTCCACCATCATTTTATGGAATTCTGCCACCTTTGCCAGTTCGCGGTGAGGGGTTGTCAGCAAACTGTTGAGTAATTCTAAACGTAAATCCTTTTCTGCTGTATCCATTAATACTACCTCCATAAATGAAGCGAAGTTGGGTAGTAGGTGTCGCACGCAGGCAGTGATGTTTTTTATCACCGCGCAAGTTCAGGGAGCTTTGATTTTATAAACCGGGAAAGGGTTTGTATGTAAGCTCTCTCTGTTAGGGCGCGGCAACAACTACTGAAATAATTGGGATGTGAAGTTAGCGATCGCTAATTATTTAATACAATTTTAAACAGTATAATTTCGTAAAAAGCAATGATTTATATCATGTTTGTTTAATCCTCTCTTACTTACCCTCTCCTTAATAAGGAGAGGGTGCCGTAGGCGGGTGAGGTTTTATAAGTATTCATCCGCACATGATATTAAAAGCTGCCGCGCAAGTTCAAAAAGCTGTTGGTATATACCCAGGATTTGAACCTGGACTATCTTGTTCTTAAGACAAGCGCCTGTACCATTTCGGCTAGTATGTAAGCTTTTTGTGTTAGGGCGCAGCAACTAATATGGATTTTGTAGCTTGCTTCTGGTTTTGCCAGTATTTTGAATGATTGAAATCATCCCGCGCAAGTTCAAAAAGCTGTTGGTTTTGGTTACTCTCGCAGGATTCGCACCTGCAATCTCTTGATTAAGTGTCAAGTGAGCTACTCTTGCTCTAGAAAGTATGTAAGCTTTTTATGTTAGGGCGCGGAATGAGATATTTTAGATTTAAAGCCTCGTACAAGTGGAAAAAGCTATATGTACTCTTGTCGGCTGCTCTTATCTGGATGGAACTCAGACAGTGGGCACGCACTCGGAGTCTAGCGAGAGATTGTGAGTGCTGTCGCTGGTTCGGTTGCCCGAATTTCGCTACCTTAGAACCGTTATATATAAGTATGTAAGCTTCATCGATAAGGATACGAGGTGTAATTTTAAGGTTTCGCGCAAGTTAGTAAAGCTTTAAGTAACCTTCGTATGCTCTACCCAATTGAGCTACATCTCCATGAGCGGAGATGGTAGGACTCGAACCTACAACACTACGATTAACAAACGGTATGTAAGCTTTACAAATTAGGGCGCGAAACTGAAATCAGTTATCAGTTATCAGTTAGCCTCCTGCGGAGGAGCTGCGCTAACAGTTATCAGGTAACTGCTCACTGAATAAATTCATACTTCATAACTCATAAGTCATAATTTTATTGGGAATCCCATGCAAGTTGGTAAAGCCGGAGTTTACTTTTTTAAGTGTATTTTTAAAGTATGTATGCTTTACTCATGAGGGCACGGGACTATTAATTATCAGTTATCAGTTATCAGTTATCAGTTATCAGTTATCAATTATCAAGTTATCTATCGCTATTTAAATTCATAATTCACAACTCATAACTCATAACTTTATTATGTACTCCATGCAAGTTAAGAAAGCTGTGTGATATACACAGGAATCGAACCTGTAACCGTTACCTCTTCAGGGTAATGCTCTACCAGTGAGCTAGTATGTAAGCTTTCAAAGTTGGGGCACGGAGTGATTTTTTATAACCCCGCATAAGTCGGAAAAGCTATTATGGAACATAGTCCGATTTTCGGTCGGATGGCTCTGATTTTCAGTCAGATGTATGTAAGCTTTACCTGTAAGGATGCAGGACTAGTTACATTAATCACTTACTATCATATTGAATTATCAAGGTTCAGAAAAGTTATTTATAGCTTTTGTATTTCTACAAGTCAAAAATTAAATTTTTCGGATTTTTTTGATTCACAATTTGCCTTTTTAATCATCCGCGCAAGTCACAAAAGCTAAATTCACAAATTCTGACGTGTCTACCAAATTCCACCATAAAGACTTCCGTCTTTAGTAGGAGTCGAACCTACAATTCCCTTAGGAAACCAGATCCCTAAATGTGTGTATGCTTTTGTTGGTTAGGGCGCGGATGACAATAATTAATTAAAAATTATTATCCGTATACCGCTTCTGGTCTTACAATTAAATCACCACTTGGTCTGCGGTCTATTACATAAGAGTTCCAGCGTTCTAAATGCACATCAAAATGTTGTGCTAATCTCTCTTTAATCAGGTCATCGTTCATACCTGCTTTCACGCCTAACCGCGCTTCATCTACATCATAAGAACGACCTTCAAATCTAATATGAACCATATCTAAAGCTCCTGTATAGTATGCAGCGAGCTAATTTGCTCTGGGCTAGATGATTGTTTAAGATTTCATCTCTGTCCGTCCATATTTATATACTACATACGTAATACAAGATTGTCAACACCCTAGGGAAAATTTTTTTGCACCTGATTTATCTGATACCGATTTAATAAATGATTGCAACACATCTCTTGTTCGGTGACTTAGCATTGCTACGTCACCGAACAAGAATCTATTTGTCGCATCCTTTTTTGAAATTGGTATGAGGTAGGTGGAATATGGAAAAGCAGGGCACTTACAAGCTAAGTAGGTAGGCACAAATAAACCTAATTATGTAACGGAATGTAAAAAGTTCAAAACCCTTGCGATTGCTTCACTTCGCTTTGCTCCGTATGTCCTATCGGACAAGCTGAGCGCAAAGCGCACGCTACGCGAACGCTAACGCAATGACATAGTTATAAATTTTTCCACCTACCTACTTATATGGCAGATTTTATTCTGTCCTTATTTGTGAACTGTAATGCCCTACTTAACCACCCTTTACTAGTGACTTATTAATAGACAGTTGAGATTGTGTCTTTGTTTTTGAGCATAAATACGAAAATAAAACTGTGGGAATGGAAGCTATTTACAGAGAAACGTAAATAATCACAGCTTTTAGCAATAATCACTTTTAGCAATAGTAAAGCACACATCAATTTGCTCAAAACATTTTTGAGGAGATAATTTGCTCATGGCTACAACAACAAATTTCCTTCCTGGTGTCACCAATTCTGCTACAGCCAGGAGTGGGGAGAGTATTACTCTTCAAGTAACTACATTGAAAGACGAAAATGACGCAGGCACTAAGGGTACGGGTTTATCCCTGAGAGATGCCATTATCCGTTCAGTTGAGAATCCTACCCAGCAGTACCGCATTCAGTTACAGGCGGGGGAAACCTATAAACTAACCCTTGACGGCAGCCGCGAGCATTTTGCTCAAACTGGGGATCTAGATATTTTCAACGGTAGTAATGTTATTATCGAAACCATTGGCGGTGATGCCCAAGCTACTATTGATGCCAGTGGTTTAACTGATAGAGATAGTGTATTTCATATTTGGGGAAAATCAACCTTAACCCTCAATAATGTGATTATTACAGGGGGTAAACAGTCTTCTCAAGGCAGTGGTGCTGGTATTTTTATCAATGGCGATAGTACCGTCAATCTGCAAGACTCCACAGTTACCAAGAATGAAGCAGGTAAGGGAGCCGGTATTTATGTCTCTAATGGTACGCTCAATCTTTACGACAGCCAGGTAACTCAGAACACAGCCCATTATTTTGGGGGTGGGGTTTTTGCCAAAAACAAAGCCACTATCAATATTGAAAATAGTCAAATTGCTGACAACGATGCCCACCATAAAGGGGGTGGCATTTTTGCCATAGAAGAGGGCACCAAGCAGATTGCGCTGAATGTACAGGACAGCATTATTGTCAACAATACCAGTAGAAATGGTGGTGGTGGTATTGGCAGTCAAGGGGGAGTAGGGATTGAAATTGGGGGTAGCACCTTTAGAAATAATACCACCGAGAGGGGTCCTGGCGGCGGTGCCATATACAGCCAAGGTGAAAATAGCGATCGCACTGTGATCAATATTAGCGGCAGCCGCTTTGAAGATAACAAGGCTGTTAATAGTAACTTGGGGGGTGGTGCAATCTACGGCGAAAAAGCCAATATTACAGTCGTTGACAACTCGTCTTTTATAAATAACAGTCTCATTGGCAGTCAAGATGCCAGTGGTGGTGCTATTTTTGCCACCAATTTTAGTAATCTGAATATCCAACAAGCTAATTTTACAGACAACAAGGTAAATGTCGCTCGTGGTGGTTCTGGTGGTGCCATAGCTAGTTTCTATGGGACTACAGTTAATCTCAAACATACTCAGTTCTTGCACAATTCAGCCTCGGAAACTGGTGGTGCCATGAGACTTGTTGGCGGTACAAACCATAATCTAGATCACGTACATTTTACGGAGAACACCACCAGACTGTTTGGTGGAGCTATTTCTTTTAGCGATACAAATGAAACCACCGTCAGTAATGCCTGGTTTGTGGGCAATATTAGTCAAGGTGATGGTGGTGCTATGAAACTCCGGAGAGGTAATACTCACTGGAGCAATGTTCGTTTTGTGGGCAATCAAGCAACTGGTGCCGCTCAAGATCCGCAAGTAACCGGAGATGGGGGTGTAGGTATTCTAGATGGAGGTAATCACTCTTGGCATCAGGTGATTGCAACCGAAAACCGAGCCGCCCAAGATGGGGGGGTTTTTGATGTCAAAGGCACAGATCGGCAGGTTGAGCTAAAAATTACCGACAGCGAATTTAATCACAACCGGGCAGAAGACGATGCAGGGGTGCTAGACGTTTATTCAAATACCCTAGGTTATGCGACTATTCACCTCGATGGCATTAACGCACGTAACAATAGTGCTGGTGATTCGGGTGGAGCTGTCCGAGCTATTGATGGTGTGGAACTTGACATTGTTAACAGTAATTTCATAGAAAACCTGGCTGGAGACAAAGCAAATCCCCAACTAGGTATTTATGGACAAGGCGGGGGACTACATATTGAAGGCAGTCAGGCGAATGTTGTCAATACCAAGTTTCTTGGTAATAAAGCTGTTTACGGTGGTGGGGGAATTTTAGTTGCCCTGGGACGAGAACTACCTGTCCTCACGTCACCAGGGGTGTTAAAGCTTATCAATAGTCAGGTTAACAACAATGAATCTTTATTAGGTAACGCAGGGGGTATACTTGCTGACCAAGGCTCATTTGTCGATATTGTTAACACCCACCTGAATCATAACCAATCTGCATTGGCAGGGGCAGCTATTTATGCAGCCCCCAAGAATGAGGGTCGCCCTGCCGCCCAGGTAACGATGATCAACAGTATTGCTGTGGGTAATGTGGCAGATAGCAATCAAAACGGCACAGGTACATCAGCCGTTTATATATCGCCACCCTTGGATGATGTGCTTGATGACACTCTCACCGCGCCAGCTAAATTTAAAATCTACAATAGTATCCTGGCTAACACTGTTACTGGTAACGGTCAGAACACCGTAGACTATGGCGGTGCGGCTCCAGTGGCTGCCTACAATAGCTTAGTGAATAAGCTGGAAAAGTTATCAGCATGGGGTGACAATTCTAACTTGCTCAATGTTGACCCTAATCTATTGTCCTTGGGCAATGGGTTGTATGTACCAACGGCAGACAGTCCCGTGGTTGATGCTGGTGCGAATAGGTGGCTTATTTTTGACATTTTTGATCTGGATGGTAATGGTAATATTACTGAGCTACTACCAGTTGATAGTCAAGGAGGCGATCGCATTGTCAACGGTACAGTGGATTTAGGTCCGGTTGAATTTGATTCCAATGATGGGTTAATTTTTGGTGGATTACGTAGTACTAGTGTCACAGCACAGTCAAGTCTAGCAGTGTCTGTTGATACCCATAGCTTGACCCAATTACCCATTGATACAGATGCCTCTAACTTCCCAGATGAACTCTCCTTGGGACAGCTAACTATGAACGACTTTGACCAAAAAATAGACTGGATACAAGCCCCCGGATTTATCCGTGGAGATGAAAAATGTTTTCCTTGTTCTCATTAGCCCTTCGATTCATCGATGGGGTAACTGATAACTGATAACTGATAACTGATAACTGAAATGACCTTCCTGTTGGTGCGATCGCCACTACACCAATGTACTACAACTTCACAAAAGTTTTCTACAGGAATGTACTACCTGGGTTGGAGATACCTCTTTAATTTGCTGTGAAATCGGAGATGATATTTGACGAGGTAGTTCTACTCGAAAAACTGAACCTTCTCCCAGTTGGCTATTGACAGTGATTTTCCCACACATAATTTGTACCAGAGAATGGGCGATCGCTAAACCTAGACCAGTGCCGGAATACTTACGACTGTTACCTTGATCCACTTGACAAAAAGGTTCAAAAATGCGTTCGAGATCCCCAGTTGCAATGCCAATGCCAGTATCTTGCACTGCGATCGCTAATTTATTTCCTGGTAATTCTGCAATTTCTAGACAAATAGAGCCAGATTCTGTAAATTTAATGGCATTTGACAGCAGATTTGTTAATATCTGCTTCATTTTATTTTTATCGTTAAATACTACATTATTTTGTAATTGATTGTGAATCACAATAGACAACTGCTTCTCATCTGCGAGGGAACGGACTTGTGCAATGGTAGTTTTAATCAACTGTGATAGATCGAATAGTTCTGGCTTGAGGGTAATATCCCCATTTTCCAAACCAGAAAACTCAAGTACTTCATTTAACAGCATCAATAAATGTTTACCATTATTGAGGATGCGTTCCACCATATCTTTTTGTTGAAGAGTTAATTGATGAAAATTGGGACGCAGCAATAGTTGAGCAAAGCCAATGACTGCATTCATTGGCGTTCGCAACTCATGGGATATGGCTCCTAAGAACTGTGACTGTAACTGTGAGACTTCTAGTAATTTGAGGTGTTGCAACTGAATTAACTCTTTTTGTGCTGCTAATTCTTGGTTCTGACAACTGATTAATTCATTACTTTCTTGGAGCTTTTGTGTAGTCTGTGCAACTTTCTTTTCCGCATCGCCAAGCCGGATACATAGGCGTAAAATCTTTGCCAATGTTGTGAGACATAGATCGGATTTACTAATGTATTCGGTGGCACCACTAGCAATTATTTGTGTAACATCTTGTTTATTATTCCCATCAATCATGACTATGATGGGAGTTTTTATAGCAAAAGACTGTAATTTTTCAATTGTGGTGAGAGCATTATCTTGTGGTAAGTGATGGTTGAGAAAAATACAATCATAGGGTGTACTATGCCAAGCATCATCAAGGGAGAGCATCGCGCCGTGACTCTTTGGAAGGATAGCACTTTTTTCGTCATCTATATCATCTACCGCAGATACTTCCAGGGATATATCTATTTGACTAAAAACCTTACATAATAAGCCATAGTCTTCTTTTTCCCTACTAACCACTAGGATTTTACGTGTCTCTTCCATCAGCTTTTGTGAGCATCACACACGGTTTCTATGTATAGGATTTCCTTTTTTTGAACTTGTTACAACGGTAAAATTAACGAAAGAAACCCTAACAATTAATTTATAAAAGCCCATTTATGGTCAGCACGTCCAGTAAAAATACTGATTGCAAGGGACAATGTTTTAAATTAGTAATTATAGATATTTTCAAAATTATGGTTTGTATCGCCATTATCTAAATATAGGACTCCGACTTGAATTTTGAACGTATACTGAGACTCAAAAGCCTGTTTTACAAAGGTTACACGTCAAAATCTGTTCAATAATCAAATAGAATTCCTATATGAATAATACTACTGATTGAAACATCAGTAAGGATAATCAATAAGTTTTACCTATAACCGATAGTCCCTCAACTATTAGAGATGGGGTATAACAAGAGCCATTCCAATCAGCATCACTACCCAATTTCACCAACTGCTTGAGGGCACTATAAATATTACCAGTTACCATAGTATCTTTGACGCGCCCAATTATCTGACCATTTTTGACCTGGTAGCCCAAATCAACATTGATAGAAAAATCACCGGACATACCACCGCCACCACCCAGCATTTGATCCACAATTAAGCCATCATCCATCTGTGCAATTAATTCTCGTAGAGTTGCTAAACCGGGCTGGATGAGGAAATTAAACAAGCTAGGGGTGGGGTAACTACCTAAATCGGGACGAAAACCATTGCCTGTAGAGCTAATGCCCAGTTGTCTGCTAGTGGTGCGATCGCAGTAAAAATTCTGTAAAATTCCGTTTTCAATAAATAATACAGGCTTACTGGGAGTGCCTTCGTCATCAAAAGGACAGCTATAGGGTCCTGCTTGGGGATCTTGGTAAAGGGTCAGAGCAGGAGAAGTCACTTGTTTTCCAATTCTTTCTGCCCACGGGGAAGCTCTTTCCAATACACGCTTACCATTTAAAGCTGACTGTACAGTCCCCCAGAGCATATCAGAGGCTTTGGAGGTAAATAATATCGGCACGCGACCATTGGGAGGGGTTGCTCTGTCCTCTGCCCAAGCTAGACGTTGTAAAATTTGGGCAGCCATCTTTTCTGGTTGCAGCACACCCCGTTTGGTTTCACCATCTGATACGCTTAAAAAATCCTCACCCCGCACCCACTCGGCAGAAATATAAGAACTCAAGGTAGTGTCAGTGTAATAACAATCTAAACCTTTGGTATTTACCAATCTGGTGATTTCACTATCACATTCCCAATCGCCATTACAAATCGCATCTGGATAGACTTGGCGGATCAACTCAATGGTTTGCTGACCCCACTCTACCAACTTCTCTATGGGTACATTTGCACCTAAATCTGGGTAAGCAGGCTGAAAATTACTACCAATCTCCATTAATTCTGGTGAATTGAGTTGACTTAAAGCTAAAGCACGCTCCACCAGAGATACTGGTTCCACAAGACCATAGGCAACTGCCATACCTGGGCATCCATCGCGCCACAATCTTAAAGCCGTACCTTCAGCTTCATTGGTTTCTATTTGTTTCAAGCGATTGCCTTCAAAAAACACAGGTCGAGAAAGCGATCGCGACTGATAAACTTCAGCAGCTTCTGCACCAAATTTGATGGCTAATTCCAGCAGTTGTTCCGCTAGGGTATCTTGTGGTACCTGTTTAAACGCCATGACTCCGAGTTAATTTGTGTTAGACACCTGCAAATGGAAGTTGTCCAGACAACAATGTGGGAATTTCTCCCCATGCAGCTTGCTGCTGATGCTGGAATAGTTTTGAGAGTGGAGAATTTCCACCTTCACGGAATATGCGATCGCGCCCTCGGCGATTCCTCAGGAACATCGCCCCTTGGGCGGCTCCTGGAGAGAGCATCGTGCCCTCGGTAGTTCCGTCCCCGTAGCGGTTGTTCCCGTAGCGGTTCCGTTCGCGTAGCGGTTCCTAAGGAACAAGGAACAAGGAATAAGGAACATCGCTGATTAAATTTTAGCCATTCGTCTCCTCACTAATTAAGGTAAATTAACCTGACATAACAGCCAAAATCCTGCAAATGATTCTGCTTGGGGATCGGACTGCACGGCAACAAAATGAACACCATTTGCTTTCTGCTTGGCTGACTCAAAATCCTTAGCTGCTGCCAAAACTTGGGGATTATTGAGATTCGCTAAAATCCAGCTTTCATTAGCACCAGTTTCTAAAACCAATCTCGCACCTCGGTCATTGTCAAACCTTAACCATGCTAACTCTAAACCGGACATCCAACCTGCTAGGGGTAATGCTCTGGGAGAAAAAATCAATACCCCAGGAATTAGAGTTTCAGGGGAAACCTCTACCATATCTAGAGGAAAACCTTCACCAAAACCAATTTCCCACTCAGACATATCCGCAAATTCAGTCGCTGACAAGCTGACAAACTGCCATTTTTGTCCTTCCAAGGCATCGGGTAATCTTTGCGGCAGGGGTGCTTCTAAACGTACTGAAGGATTAGTCCCCCCTTGATACCCTGGTTCTTGGGGATACACCTGTTCCATGCGCTGTTGCAACCACTGATTGAGTAATAAGGTGCGGCGACTAGCTTGTGCGGGAATACCAATATCTTGACAAGCTTTGGTAATCATATTATTCATTTGCCGACGGAAGAAGCGGATTCTGATCGGTGCTTCCCCAGCTTGAGCGATCGCTTCTTGGATAGCAGTCCTCAACCATCCTGAATTTACGGTTGTACTGGGACAATATTGAGCATAGCGAAATAATGCATCAGTATTACTGCCAATCTCCAAAGGAGATTCGCAAATCAAGACTTCCCATACTTTTTTCTGTTTGTCGTCCACTATCGGACGGGAGTAAAAATCAAGTTCCCAAATACTACCCATGTTATGCCGTTAAGTTTTGGCTACTTTTTTATATTTTTTATCATACGAGGCTATGGGTAGAGGCGGAATAGAAGAGGAGTTCGGAGTTTGGAGTTCGGAGTTCGGAGTTCGGAGTTGGAAGGGATGGAGGGAAGGAGGGAAGACTGTCAACCATCAACTAACAACTAACAACTAACAACCATCAACCATCAACTATTTAGTTTATTTTTTGACCAAAATGTATGTTGCTTGTGCATAGGTAGGTAATTGGCGAATATACTGCCGGAAATCCTTTTGGTTCTTAAAAATACCTGCCAAGAAATCTAGTTGATACAAATTTGGTAAAAAGGCACCACCTGTATCAGCTACTACACCTAGTCTTAGTTGTTTTTTCCCACCCCGAGTGTACTCCATTACAATTACTTTACCTAAACCAACATTCAATACATCCCCTGCAAAAGTAACCCCTGGTTTGATGGAAATTTTGGCATCAATCTTATACCCGTAGCCTTTAATTGAATCTACCTGCTTAAAATACCAATAACGCTTCTGCAATCTGGCGGCTAATCCCCGTACATAAGGCATTCCATTGTTTTTATCCACGTTAAAAAATGCCTGAGTTTTATCTGGCAAATTAACCAAAATAGTTCCCTGCATTAATGCCTCTTCAAAACCTTGGCGAGTTAAATATACCAGGGTATCTACTTTGCCAAATTCTTTACCTCCTGGTTCGTAAATTCCAGATAAAACATCCTGTTTAGTATATTTTTTATAAAATTCATCAGTAGATTCACTATTTTTTAAACTATATACTGGTATGTTAAAAGTAGCAGTTTTAGTCCGAGAACCTGGATGGATAAAAACGGCATATTTGGTAATACGCAATTGTTTTTGTCTGGTTCTTTTTGGATTATGGGCAGACCATTTAATGACGCGAAAATGTTGATTAATAAAATTAGGATTTTGTAAACGAGTGACCCGTTTATTAGCAATATCTTCCTTGAGAATTTCAATCATAAAATCCAGTGTTGTCAAGGTATCCTCTACTGTGACACCTTTGGTTGACAAGACTCCTGGGCGAACCACATCTGGATCTGCTTGACTATGATTGCGGAAATATTCTCTAGTATTAATCAGAACTGTGAGTAAATCTGATTGATTAAAACTAACCTTACTTTTAGGTAATTTCCCTGCCTGAAAAATTTTACTACCCTTAATACTAAACTTATATCTGAGTAATTCGTCGATGACTGGGTAAGATTTTGGTACTGAAGCTAAATTTTGAACGGGAGCAAGACTTTTTAGCTGATTTTTATCCTTGAAAATGTTCTGAAAATTTGGATTTGGAATTACCGGTTGATCAGATGACTGTAAATTTACTGACTGGGTTAATAAAATATTTTGTTGATCAGGTGGGTTTTGTACCAAATTGATATTTTGGTGATTTATATTTCCATTGTGTAGATAGATGCCAACCACACTTATACATGACAAAGTTGCTAAACCTACTGTAAGACGTAACTTTTGATTGGAAAGGATACCCATAATTGAGAAAGTTAAATTCTATTGATAAATGATAATGAAATTTGCCAATAATCTGAATATATTACCCAAAATTTCACAAATATCTAATATGGAAAATGGAACTCTGAATAAGTATGATGTATTCAAGGGAATTAATGTTGCATTACTCATAAGCATTTTATTCGTGTAGCATTGACCGAGAAAATCTTCTGAACTACCGCTAGTTTTCCAAGCTCATACTAAGTTGCATTCAAAGATAGTACCCAGTCATTGCGACGTAAGGCAGCAATCTCATTGACTCGAACTACTATGATAGAACGCAACTTGGTATCAATATGGGACTTTCTGGTGTTTTAGTTAAATTTTGAATTCGGAGTGAAGGGACGTGTCAGACATAAGTGGTACTTGGTTAGGAACATACTGGCAACAAGGAATACCTACTCGCTTTGAGGCTACCCTAATTCAAAGTGGTAATACTTTAACTGGCTCAATTCTAGATGATAGCTATTTAGGAGAGGCTCAACTCACTGGTGAGGTCACTGGACGTAATGTTAGCTTTCTCAAGCGTTATTTTACTACTTCGCCCGACTCTGTGAGATATACAGGCACAATATCAACAGATGAAGATTATATCCAGGGACATTGGACTATAGATATGTTCAATTCTGGTCCTTGGGAAGCAAGACGTAGTGGAGAAAATCTCAGTATGAGCCTACAAACTGCCCGAGAAAAGCTGACCAATGAATTCATAATTCTTAATTCATAATTCGTAATTCATCAATCAAATTGCCAAACTCTTATCCAGAAAGGCTTTGATGATTTACCGGTTGCTTTGGAGTCTGAAATATAAAGTGCTTGCTTTCTAGGGCATTGCATCAAAATTGGGATGCCCCCTAGGCGATGACTGGGGAACATCACGCCTTGCATGACTCCCTTTGAGAACACTACCCCAAAATAAAAAGCCTAGCTTTCCGAAGAAAACTAGGCTGGGAAAATACACAAATCCAACTAACGAGAAAAACATTTATAAGAACTATTAAACACTAAAGTCAACTATTGAGGAACAAAAATC
>JAAUYI010102346.1_pt1 | contig 22496 bp, 31 predicted proteins | sample 7278041 | NCBI WGS metagenome assembly JAAUYI01 (sample SAMN14350216, study PRJNA611818) | marine sediment metagenome | isolation source: surface marine sediment (0.6m) | place: French Polynesia: Moorea | collected 2018-08
AACCATCTTCTAATACTACGCTTGGCGTGGGCAAATCATCGCTTTGATAGTCTCTTCTCCGATCACTCTTTGGTACTTCCTCAGATGTCCCCGAACCGCTAGATACGCCGTCATAGTGATAGGCCATCCCATTTGCCACCATCTGAGCATTAACCGGTAACTCCCAGTCTTCCTCAATGGGGACAAACAACTCAGCCACCAGCCGACCATAGCGGTCTGTTTCAATCGGAACAACAACAATCGTCTCATCCCCTTGGGCAACAATCTTACGAAGATGGTCACGAGCCTCTACACCCATTGGCATATCACGCTCGGGCGCGTCCACACCGCAAAGGCGCACCTTGACTTCCTGGGAACCATCGGTAACACGAAGGGTATCGCCATCGTAGATAGAACCAGGGACTAACTGATAAGGTGCTCCCACCTCAGACAAAGGTATTGAACCAACGTCCTGAAATAGGAATTGGTTGAGGATCAGGGGTGCGATTGCGATCGCAATCATCATCACTATCAATGGCAGAAATCCTCGCCGCTTCCAAATTTTCATCACCCACCAATACCTCTAGCTCACGTATCACTTGAGCTTGCCCACTCAATGAATCAATCTCATAGATGCATTAGCATTCTTAGAAGTCTTACCGCTGTGAAGTTTCACAATCTCGATCTGGGTCCAAATTAATATGAGCAGGCAATCGAGTCCTACATAAGATGGTAACTTCCAATTGAGAGTCAGAGCCCAACTTAACACCCTGCAAATTTGCGTCTCTAAGAATCACCCCATTAAGATTGGCTCCAATAAGACTAGCTCCACTCAAATCCGCTCTAATCAAATTAGCTCCGCCAATTTGAGCACCATTCAAATTGGCATCGGTCAAATTAGCTTCTCGCAAATTAGTTGAATAGCTCACAGAGAAAAGATCTGGTCTATTTTCTAAATCCCCAGAAGCCTCAAATACAGTCAGCCATCCAAGATTAGCTTCTCTTAAATCAGCACCACTTAAATTGATATTATTTAAACTAGCTCCGCTCAGATCGGCACCACTTAAGTTGATATACCGCAGGTCCGCACGCCCCAAATCAACCCTATTCAGCCTAATAATAGGAACCTTATCCTCTGGTCGTTGTGGACCATTTATCAAGGTTCTATTTACTAGTTCCATCTGAGACAGAAACTGAATTACCTGGCCTTTTCGAACACCATCTAAGTTAGGATCGCGTAGCAGAGTTAATGTTGCTGCCGTTATCAAAGTGCGTAACCTTTCATTCTTAGCATCACGCAGATCGCCTTCTACATCAAGCAAAATAGTAGACATCTGATTAAGATAATTAGCTACTGTTTCTTGTTGTGATTTCTCTAACTCACGCTGTTGTAAGTTATCTTGATAACGTTGTGTCGCGAAAAACAAAACTAGTGGAATTGCTATTACACCAAGAGCTTCTAGCGTTGGACTAAGTCTCTCAATAATCTTAAAAAGATCTGCATCATATACCCATTTAGCTGTTGGTTCAACTCTTCGTCTTTCAGCAGATATCAATCGTTGATTAAACCAAAATGCAAGCCGCCGTCTGCGACTCTGCGCAATTTCCCGAGCTTTTTTTTCATCATCCCAAACTGTACCTGGGCGCTTTAGTAACTGACGGTTATAACGGAGGCGTTCTGCAATCTCACGAGCTATTATCTCGACTTTGTCTTTATTAGTGGGCAATAACGGCTGTGAAAGAATAGACCAAAGAGAAGAAAGATTCATATTGAACCTTGGTAGGCACTCTCCATTAATAAACGGACTCTACCTATAGTTCATCAAGAAAATCTGGTTCATTTCCCAAACAATCTGCATTTTTTAGCATTTGCTTGCCCTCCTTACCAATCAGGATTTCCAGCTCACGAACGGTCTGTACCTAGCCAAGGCGATATTCCAGACATCTAGCATCTAGGTCCTCGGTTCGCTGCCATAACCTCAGCATGGTTTCCGTGGAGCCCTGCCCCGTGCGATAGGCGGATTCTCGCACGGTCACTCGTAATCGGTGGGTCTCGAGCTGAGAGGCAATCAAATCGGCTTTGCGGTCTAACTGCTCATAGTTCAGCACCAGACCCACGACGTCATCAGCGATCTGTTGAGCCTGGTTTTCTCGCTGTCTGATCAGGTTAGCTGTTTCTAGCTCCAACGCTGCGATCGCAATCCGATCCCGCTGCACATCGCCACCGCCCAACACGTTCTGCACCAGCCGCACCGGGTCCAACGTCAGATAGTTCGTCCACTGCCGCGCCTCCGCATAGTCCTGCCGTTCCGCCGCCAGAGCCAGCTGCTCATTAATCGCCTCAATCTCCGACGATTGCGCTATCGCCTGCTGCGCCAGCGTCTCCAGGCATTCCGTCGAACTGTTCAGGCATGGCAGCGCCAGCGCTGGACCGCACCATAAGAGTGATTTCAGCAGACAGCATGCCATCGCTGCCTTGGCCCAACCATTTAACCCGCCGAATTCTGCCCGCGTAGGGGCTACGAATGACGGCAAGGTTTGCGATCGCAGTGTCAATTTCATCTAGTCTCAACCGTGTAGTAGATATCTGATAGTCACGGTCTCTCAACCGCTGTTCATACTGTGCCCATTGGTTTTGGTAGCTCAGTTGATCGCGATTTCTAGAACTGATATCAATGGCCATCGCCCGCGAGTGCTCATACTCTGACGTTGAGCGTTTACCCAGCGCCAACTGATAGTCGCGTACCGCTGCGGTGTGGTGGCGCTGCAGCTCCGCTAACTTCGCCTGCTCATGCTCCATCACCAGCGGATCGAGGTTGGGCAGCTGGGCCAGGTAGTCTAGCTCCTGATGCTTTGCCGCTATCAGCGCTTCGGCCTGGTCCACATCGGCCTTGGCTCGGTCGATGGCGGCGATTTCTTCGAGGTAAGTGGGCGTTGCAATGGGTGGAGGGGTAGCCGGTGGAAGCGGCGGCGTAATTGTCGCGGACTCCAGGCGTTGCAACGTCAGAGTCAGCTGTCGGGCCTGGGCTTCGAGGCGCTGACGTTCGCGGGTGCGGTCGGCGATGAGTTGGCCGACGGAGATGCGATCGCCTTCGGTGACTTTGAGGTCGTCGGGGTCGGTGACGGAGACGTTGATGGTGAGGCGGCGGGGGGCTTCGTCAGGTTGGGTGGGTTGTTCTGGGGGAGAGGTGGGCGTGACGAAGCTGGGCTGTTGGGCGATGGCTACTCCAGCCACGGTTATCGTTGCGATCGCATATGGAATTAAAGCTCTCACAAACCCTGAACATATTCACCATCTAGAGAGTGCCCAATTAGCATCAAATCAGGTGCGTAACGGTTGAGAAAGCGACATCGCAAAGTGGACCAATCTACCCAATCAGGTGAGTAGCTTGGATAGTTCAAGTAGCAGGAATATCAAAGAATTGGTAAGGAGTTGGAAAGCTATATACCTAAGAAGAACACCACTGATATGTTTGCTAACCTGGCTGCGCCCTTAAATGAGCAGACCACGACTGAGAAGATGCCTGCTGTGGTCGAAAATGCACCAAAGTCACGAAATCAGTGAAAGCAAAAGTAACCACGTACAGCTGCTAATCCACCTCAGACTATAAAGGTAGCTACAATTAACAACAAAACCACGGTAATAGCTAGAACTGAAGATACATCAAGAGCAGTTCAGTTAAACCTAAATGCAATTCCATACATTTAAAGCGTACAGCTAATGATTTTGGATAAATTTATTAACAGAAAAGCTACACATAGAACTGGTCTTGTCTTAGTTGACCAGGATTTGAATATATTGCCTCACACCGCATTGGACGTATTTCTCAGTCATGACAATAGAGCTAATCGTCGAGTCATAGATATACCTAACCCAGCATATCGTGAAGGTCATGAAGAGCTAATTCATTTAGTAGATGAGTTAATTGAGTGTCAGCATGAGCCTACTATTGTTGCGGCACTTGGCTCAATGGAAGTAGATGCGCTGTATTATGAAAGTATAGACGTTGGTCACGTTAAAACTGCTCGTCAACAGAATCGATTAAAAAAACAAAGTGAAAGGTTAGCAGCCTCACTGATATTTTCTAAAGACTCAGAAAACATTTTGCATGTGAAAGATGCTGAGCCTCTCGTACTAACAATCTCAGCAATTTCCGAAGAGTTAATTAGATATTTAGGAAAACATCCCAACGAGATATATAATCTATCATCTCGTAAATTTGAGGAGTTAATAGCTGAGATATTAGTCGGCTTTGGATGGGAGGTGGAGCTTACAGCTCAAACACAAGATGGAGGCTATGACATCTTTGCAATAAGTGGGGATATCAATAGCTCTGGCATCAAGACATCATTTATCGTTGAATGCAAAAAGTATGCACCTCATAGAAAAGTTGGTATCGAGGTTGCACGTCAACTTTTCTTTGTTAAATCTGAACTGAATGTATCTAACGCAATTATCGCAACAACCTCTGACTTCACAAAAGGAGTGTATGACTTCCGTTCAAGGCGTTTAGACTTTGACACAAAAAATTTGGGGAATATAGTTGATTGGTGTAAAAACTATCAAAATAGACGGCTCTAAATTAAAGCATAATACAACGACTCTCTCAGTCGAAGCATTAGATTTCATTGATAAGAAACAGTATTGCTGATAGTGATTTTGTTAGACATTATCAGCAAGGCTCAGCACCGTCACTACACCCGTCGCCCACTGGTCATCCAACAACGCGATCGCAACTTCCAAATCGCAATAAGCCAACTCCACCGACTCACCCACCACAGTCACCGCTGGCAACTGCCTCGGCAGCACCGTAGGCCGCACATCCTCTGGAAAATCCACCGTAATCGAACCACTCAGATAGATCCGCGCCGACGGATTCGCCATCCGCAGCGTCTGCAACCGCGTCACCACATCCTCATCATTCAACGTAAGCGTCTGCGTCGTCCGCATCATCGCCGCACCGGTCGCCGTCGTCAGCTTCTCCACCAGCAGCTGCTTACCCGTCTGATAAACACCCTGACCATCGGTAACCACAAACTCATTACCCACCGCATCCAAAATCAGATAACGCCCATCCACCCGCGTCCGGTCATCCGCCCACACGCCGGTAATCTCAGCGTAGACCTCAGCGCTGGCCGCATTCTGGTTGTAGGTATCTATCGCACCATCCCGCAGGCCCAGACCTTGGGATACCTGAGTCTGCACACCACCCGCACCGGCTAGCCAGATACCTAGCAGCAACAACGCCACGGCCACCGCCAGCACCCAATACTCTGCCGGTCCCCCCGTCCGTATCCGTCGCTTTGGGTTAGACACGCTGATCGCCCAGGCCGGGTCAGGCCAAAACAGCTGAACGCCCTGGCGTGTAAAACAATCGGCAAAACAGGCCAACACATGGCCCAGGGACACCGCCGCCGCCGTCTTGATATCGCCCAGCACTGCGCCGATGCTCAGGGATACCGCTGCAATCGCCACCGTCGCCACCAGCGAATGAGTAACGCTGCGATGGGGAAAGCGGTCTTCAATCCATGAGCTGATGGGGTAAAAGACCTGGCCGATGATGCTAGTCGTTGTGTCGATGTCGGGGAGCTGACTACCCAGGACGGCCAGCGCTAACGGGAATGGATGGGCGGTGCCGAGTAGTAAGGAGACGCCTGCGGTTGCGATCGCAGCGTGAGTAATGGCCATCATGGACAATCTTTCAGATCACCAGCACGGTCAGAATTCCCACCGAGATCGCAACCTACGCTAGCTAGCATCACGCAGCTTACTGTAGATACTCTTCACATGTTTCCGTACTGTATTCTTCGCAATAAATAGACGCTCACCCATCTCTTGATAAGAGACACCCTGCAAACTAAGCGCCCGCACTTCTTGCTCTCTTGGCGTCAGACGATAGCGAAACGCATCCCAGCAGGCCCGGTGACACGCCGTTTGAGTCACATCCTCTAACCGCACTAGAAAATAGATTGAACGCGGCTCACCCAGCAAAACCCGTTCAATCGTCAGCTGAATGCGTACACCCTGGTCTAAACAAATCTCCTCATTTACCTGAAAGGGCTTTTCTGGCAATTTAAGATGATTCGCAATCAGTGCCCCATAGTGTCGAACAACCTGGCCAAGAAAGATAGCCTCACCCTGCTCTTGAGACTGTACACCTCGTCCTTGTTGCAACACCAGGCACAGCTCTCTAGCTCTAGGATTACTTTGAACCAACCGTCCAGCCTGATCTAGCAATAGCAACCCTTGAAAAGGAAACAGCTCACTAAAAAAGACGTTGAAAATAATGTCCCAATAATCTTTTGCCAAGCGTTGATTCAGCAATATGTCCGACGATACAGATGAGGGCATAGGCAAAGTGGCGGTAGTATGCACAGCTTATTTCCTTGATAATCAGAAACAACGGTGTGAAAAGCGTCACCGCTCCCCCAAAGAGAGCAGTCTGAAGAAATCGATATCGGTTGCATCAATTTTTCTTGGTGTTGCCATTACGCAACAGTTTAGAGAGGGATTCTCAGAGGTGCCAAGGCCGCAGTATGTGCCGCTAGGCAAGGCACAGCGCAACTCTTGCGCCCACGGGGGCATCGCGAAAGAATGTAGGTTGGTATACTATTTTCCAGAGTGAATATGATGTAGTATGAGGCAGGGTGAGGCGGTATGAGTCGAAGCGCCACATCGCTCGAATAATAATGAGTTGACAGACTGCCAGCTCCGGATTTCTATGCCTGACGATATCAAGCCTGCAGACATCCTGGAATGGTTCCCACCTAAGTACCAACAGCCCTATGCCAAGCACCTCATTGGTAAATCGGGTCTAACACCAGCTCAGGCACAGCACTTTGTCAGACTCTGGGGATACGGTTATCTACTGCAGCATGGCCCTGAATATGCACCCATCACAACCCTAAATCGCAGAATTAGTAGTTTCTTTTGCTCCCAAAGTGAAGCGGCTGCCTTGTTTTATGCAGAAGGTCAAGGTGCCCCCCGTTCCGCTGGCCTGATGATTAACAAGTTTGTTGACAAGCAATTAGTCAGAAAGGAACGATTCAGCGGTAACAAGACACGCATCAGCCTATTCATACCCGAAAACTTTGAATTACCAGACAGTACTCAGTCTGAAAATATCTATGCAGACGCCTTTAACCCTCGCAATGACATTCCCCACATGGCCCGTTTGCTAGAAGGGCTATTTAGCTTTGATGATAAACGTCCTAAATCCATGACCAATAACCTTAAGCGAGGCTTACGACAGTGGGGTCGGCGGTATCCAGACGGGATTAGGGTCTTAAGGCTTGCCCCCAACAACAACCCCATAGCCTTTGCAGCAATTTTTCCTATCCATCAGGATTCAGAAATCATCTTTGACCTGCCCCCTAGCGAGAGCCTGTATCTCAGTCGACTCCATTTAAAATCCAAGGATCCAATCCAGTTCGCCCCACCCGGCGATCTCGACTGCCACACCGCCTACATTCGCAGTTGGGAAATCGATACAGATTTTTGGAATCATGAAACAGCCGTGTTGATGGCCCAAGATACCCAAACCACCCTGCAACAAATCCACAAGGACTACCCAGAACTAAGCGAGATCTACAGTATCGCTATCCATCCACGCCTAGAAGCATTTGCCACAGCACTCGGTTTTGAAGTCATGAACCCAGACCCCAATACATCCCTGTGTTGGCTCTACATCTCTCTAGATAGCTTCCTGTCCTTAGATGTTAATAAGGTCCTGAAAAACTTCGACTACAACCTCTACACCTAAGAGCGTGGGTAATCGCCATCATTGGCCCAGACCATAGCGCCAATAAATACCCACAACCAAAATCACAGTACTAAGAATCAACGGCACCCGCTCTAGCCACAGTTGCGCAGGCGACGGGGTCAAGTGCAACTCCATACCAAAGTGAACTTTTAGCGCTTCCTGAATTGCCTGGTTCATTTCGGCTTCACTGGCAAACCGACGATGCTCAAACAGGGCATTGAGCTTATCGTCCATCGCCTGCTTTTCTGCGTCGCTCATCCCCTCGGGATAGTCGAGCTTAATTGTCGTGGGGTGCTCCATCATCGCTGTCAGTGTTGGACAGCTCTAAGTTACCCAGAGATAGCGGTTAGCTTGGGGTTGGGGGAGTTGCGATCGCGGTATTCATCACATGGAATTCCAGAACTCTTAATGGACTAAAAATCTGAAGACATGAACGTATTGTGGCTATAGTTCAATACACAGTTAAGGGCCTCTATATAAGCCTCAAGAGCGGCATTGAGAGCACTGTCACCAACTTTAATCGAACGGAAAGACCTATTTAAATAGGATAAACCAACTTCTACAGTAGCTGGGGCAGGAAATCCCTGAGCTGCAGCTGTATATGACATGTGAAATTTCGGAACGGTTACCAGCTGACGAGCACAGTGATTAATACCAGTAAAAAGCGAATCAATCTCCCCTGTTTCCAAGGTAGTACTCTCGTAGGAGTAAGACTCAATGCAATGAGAGAGAACTATTGATACAGAATAAACACCTGACATACCAGAAGATATTGACCAATCTTGCAAGCGCAACTTAATTGAGCAGCCAGAAGACTCTAGGTTGAGGCCACATGATTCAGACTCATATCCTTCCCTATCTTCAGGGAAAAAACGATCAATCTCCAGTAAGAAAGAATACGGGGTAGCGACAAAAATAGTTGCACTATGCCGCTCTTCATTTTCATCCTCTGCATATTGAACAAAAACATGCCCTTTTCCGTTGTGACTAATCATCTGGATGTCATCGGGATCTTGGACAAAGTCTTCAGGTTCCATGCTGACAATTCCGTCAACGTCCAACAAAACAGCTGCCGCTAAACGAAAAGAATCCATCGAGAGCAATGTAGAGAAGGAGCGAGCATAATCAACTAACTCCCTCTCCATCGCAACGATTAGAACGTTATCTAAGACAAATTCCAGATCATTCAGCAGCTGCGGAAAGGACTCTAAGTCAATACGCATTGATGGTCTGTGCAACCATCGCCAAGCCGCTTCATAATCATCCTTCAGCATGTAAAGGCGAATACAACCTTGACGGAGATATCGAGCAATTTTCCTGATGTAGAACGAGTCAGGACTGCTTCTATCGCCACCAATCAAACAAGCCCTCTGAAAAATATTCAGCGCTACAAGGTATCGTCTCACCATTTGACACACTGCCTTCACAACTGAAAAAGCCTAAAAACCAAATCAACCCTACAGTTCGTCTCAGAGAGTTAATTCGGAACAGGGTCTCTAGCCACAGAATTAGGGTCCACATCAGGAGCTACTCCAAGCCCTTCTAATGCCTTTTGGTTACGCATAATAGCCATTTCCATTAATCGTTGGTTCTGTAAAACCTGAAACAAAAGACCTTCCAATCGAGCATCCGAAGCCGCTGGTGTAGAAGTAGCCGTTTGGACCACATGAGACTCCGGTTCCCCCAGAGAGTCCAACAAGGGTTCATCTTGCGTCAGGCCACTGAGGATATAGCGGTTAATCAGCGCAGTGATGGTTGTCCCTTGCTTGTCAGCTACATCCAAAAGTTTTTGACGAACATCTTCATTCAAACGAAGACTAAATATGCGCTTTGAAGCCATGACTAGATGTATTTCAAAAGAAATCTACGATTGAGAATTATACCCGCATGCCACACAAACAACACACTAAATACGTCTTTCTAACATACAAAATATATTAGAAAGAGCTATTTATAGCGGTTTTCATTCGAATGAAGTACAGCTTGGCCTGTAAGTCACTTGTGTAGCAAGGGTCGTGTGTACTTTACCTAACTAGGAACCGCTATATCAAGTTTATTGTATTTTTATTGACAAGATAATATGTGCATATTTCTCATGTTGTATTTATTTTAGCCATATAATATACTTCTTTTATACATCTAAGCAATCTGTCCTTGCATAACGTCTATGGTTTATTCCTTTACTGACACCTCGCTTTCGACTATGCATTTACAGGATCGTCAATCTATGAATCGCTCCTCTTGCGAGTCAGATACACAAGCTACAGATGTTCGATGCCCAAAATGCGGCAATATCGCTCAGCGGAAATACTTTATTGACTTAAATCCGAAATATAGCAACTGTCCAGGTAATAGTCTGAAACGTACATCCTGCGAGCATTGTGATTACTTCTTACTTGTTTGTAGTGTCACAGAGCGGGTACAGGAGGCGTATTACTAACAACATAGTGAAACGCTTTTGTTCTAAGTCATACCACCGCATCTACAGTCATTTACCTGAATTAAACATGCTGTTTCAACCCCGAAAACCTGTCTTTTTCAGAGATCCACCTACTGGCATAGTCACAGAAAGCATAACTCCTCATAACCAAGGGCGTGTGATGTACGACGGCGTTTCCTGGAAGGCTGAAATCTACTACTCATGTGATCAAACTTATCTATCGCCCGACCAACACGTTTTGATTATTGGCAGACTCGGGAATACGTTATTTATCAGGCCATCGCAGAGTGACTTTGACTTCACTGCCCCAAACGCTTCCTAGCCCCTCGCACCTGCCCCAACTGCTTCATCGTCATCCCAGCCACCAGCGCCACACCACCAAAGATATACAAACTCTGGTTGCGCGTACCCAAACCAATAAACCGCACAATACCAAACGCCATCAGACAAGCGATCAGCACCGGCATAATCACCACGTACTGCGTATGCTGCGGACTCGCTGACCGATTCAGCCCCAGCCGCTCATGCCTAACTACCTTCCGCGCCAGCATTGGATTCCGTCCCGCCAACGGTTGCAACTCCGCTAACCGCGACCTACTCAGCTGCAGCCCTTGCGCCTGGGCCTCGCGCTGCATCACTGTGCGGATATCCCGGTCACTCGGTAGCTTTAGCTCTATCTCCAACAGATTCAAGAACACATCCTTCAACGGATTCGCAGCCGCAAAGCAACACAGTCGCACACCAGCAGCCATAGCATCTTCTAGCCAATACCGCATGCCCGTCGTCAGGCGCTTCGCCTCGGGCAGTATCAGCAGTGTCTGCGGTCCAACATTTTCTAAAATCTCATCCTTCAGAGCGTCCATGGTCATGGGCTTATCACCCACCACCTCGCCGTTGCGGTCGTACCTCGGCTCCACGGTGGGGATATCCAGCTGCTCAGCCAATGCTACAAAGAACCGTTTGCCAGAGCCTTTGTAGGTGGCGGTTGCGATCTCAAACTCCCGAGCCAGCCGCTTCGCCACCAGTCCAGGAAAATCATCAATCATCCCCAGCTCTGCCAGCACCAATACGCTACTACCCGCCTGGATAGCAGCGCACACATGTTCAAAGCCTTGAGGGTCTATGCAGTTTGTAACTCCTGTCGTTTCTGTCGCCACTGGCTGAGTAAGTCGCTGGCCATGGTCGCCAGGTTCTGAGACTTTGGGTTGGTCGCTTGCCTTACCGAATCAACCTTGACCTTCACCTCGTCCGGCAAATCCTCATAGGTCATCTGGTCTGCCATCTGCAGCATCAACTGATGAGCCACCGTCATCCGGTGCCCCGCCAGCTCAGCAGCCCCACGGACCAACTCGTTCATATCCAGGTCCTGCGCTGGGTCCACGTCTGGCACCTGTCCAGCCGCATCCATCTCAACGGCTTCAGCCTTCACCAGCGCTGCTGGGTCGCTATTACTAACCTCAAAGCCGTCGATTTTTCCGCCACCAACGACATGGGCACGCAGCTCACGGACTAAATTTGCCTGCGTTTGAGTCAGATATACCTTACCTTTTGAATCCTTATCCGCTTTGATGCCTAAATGCTTTAGGTAGGTATAGTAAGCCTGTTTTTTAATATCAAGCTCTGCCATCAGCTCTTCCGGTCGCAGCTGGTGTTCAACGGTGGAATTCTGGTCAGTCATGTCCCGCACAATTTTATTGGCTACCCCATATAGTGGAATGCCAAATAAAAAACGGTTTCCGGAGTTCCACCGGAATTCCGGTGAAGTTTGGGTGAGACCGGGAAAACGCCCCTACGTACATCGAGCGATCTACTGGCCTATTTTTCGGAGAACTGCTACCAGAATTGATTGAGTTTGAGTTACAGAACAGTAAAAAATTAGAGCATCAGCCTAGGACTTTTCCTAGTAGCTAATGCTCTATAAAATGGGTGGTTAATGATAGTTAGCAAATGGTTGCAGCAGCAACTTATGGGATGTTGGACGGTGGCCGCTGCCTCAGCATAGGCTGCTCTCAAACGCGCCCTATCGCCCCTAGTTGCAATCAATCTCAGAATGCTCAACACCAAAGACCGTGTCAAACCGACAGACCAAAGGCTCACGCTTCAACGCCATGCAGAGGGCTAGAGCATCGCGGTTACCCCTAGAGGCCTGCCATTGCCAGTAGGCGACCACAGCGTCTAACGACATGGAACGAAAACGCCTGCGGCCACGGGTGTGGCTACTGGGAGCCAGTTCTATCTGAGAATCATTAACCGCATATCCTTGACCTAACAACGATTTAACGGCTTTCAAGGATAAAAAGTCTGACGCGTTTTGTGGACCAAAACCAACGGCTCCCGATGATTGGGTCAGGGACATGCGATAGCTGCCATCTGGCAACCTAAAGCCGTCTACGATTAGAGTCCCGACTCGGGTTCCGATTTGGATGGCGGCACGGGTGGCTGTACTGGATTCACTCATTGGCTGACTCCGGTGGTTTGCAAGCGCAGGAATTGTGCCTCTGTCCTCAGCCTGATTGGAAGCCAGCTCAATAGCAACACCTACTACGATGCTCCTATGCTATGTCAATACGGCCATCTAATAGCAACGGAGCAATATTGCCAGTAGGGAAATAAGGGAGTGCCTGAAACCATTTACTGACAGTCATTACAGACGGTCTCTATTATTATTGTTCTTGAGCAGTTGGTCTAGCCTATACCTCATTGATGGGACTGTCCTACTAATATGTGTTTGTGGGACAGTTAGTGATCAAGAGTCCTGGTATACATAGATTCCAGAGGTTGAGCTGAGTAACTGCCAAACACTGAAAGTGGGACAGTTCTATCTGTACTGGCAATATTGCTCCCATGTTATTGGAAGGCCCAGTAGCCCCATATAGGACCCATTCCCGGTTAAGAACGCCTGAATTAAATCATCTAGAAGCTCCTTAAGCTGCGGGCAAGATTCTAGTTCTGCCTTGATTTGCTGAATATCAAACGCTTTCTCTTCCATCATCACAATCCTTCAATTCTTAATTGGCCTGCTCGTTCTGCCTTGAGTGCCCGCTTAAGGCCCATTTGCTTCAAGTCATAGCGAGCATGGCAGGGGGTACACCAGGCTTTCAGATTGTTGCGATCGCAATTCTCAGGGCGATGGTCCATGTGAGCGACCGTGAGCTTAAACCGATGGGGTCTAGCGATTTTCTCCTTGCCCTGGCCAGCGTCGGGGGAATCTTCCCAGCTCCACCAGTACGGCTCCCAATAACTGGGGAGTCGTTGATAGAGGTCGTCAAAGGTTTCATCGGGTCTGCGGCAGGGTCGCCCACAGGCCTGGCACTGCCAGTTAGCCTCGGTTTTGATCGCTAACGCCAACTCATCCCAGTTATCGGGATAGAGCGATTTATCCATGGGCATGGGTTAGCCCCCTGAGAGCACTGGCGTAGGAAATGGGTTCATTCCCTGGAGCACCGTCTTAGCCTGTTGAGTCACGGCATTTACCTGGGCGGCTAATTGGTCCCAGCTCAGCTGCCGTAGTTTCTCAAAGGGAGTGGACTGGTCATCTACGGTGTAGACCATGATCTGGTCGTCAACACGCTGAGACCCCATAACTAAGCCCCGCTGCTGGGCTTCCTTAAACCATTCTCGAAACTCATCCGGTGCCTTTTCTTTGGCCAGGGCCTCGGGTTGCCACTTTTCCTCAATGGCTTTCTGCAAAAACCGGGTGGGGTACTTGACCGTGTCTTCCTTTTCTTCAAGGCATGCGATCGCAACCTCAATCCGCTCCGGCCAGCGTTCAATAGCCTTGCGCAGCTGCCGATCTCTTAGATTGATATCAAACTTTTTCTTTGCCTGAAGTAAAACTGGCGACGTGTAAATGTCCTGTTCTGGAGTTATCGCCTTATTGGGATATCCTGCATTCTCACCTTGAGACGTAAGCCGACCGTTATCGCCTACTTCTGTTCTTACTTCAGAATTTTTAACAGTGGTTTTTGGATTTGCACTGACACACACACTTTGTGTAGTAGGTGTAGTTAATTGATTTAAAGATGTAGAGTCACAGGATTCTTGCTCTGAAAGGATTTCAGCCGGTAAGTGTGATCCGTTTGGCACTGGTTGTGTCAGATCTGGCAGTAGTTGAGACTCAGTTGGCACAGTGAATGCCTCCTCTGACTCACCTGTGCCGCCAGTGACACACACATTTGTACTAATGGCTTTCAGCTCAATTGCGCCAAAGACTTCTTCCTCAATCAAGCCAGCTGCGACGAGGGCGGCCTTAGCTCGGTAGAAGGTACGACGGGCAAAGCCCCACTCCTTGCAAAACTCTGTAATGTTATCGATTCGCCATACCCAGCCTGGCTTTCGATGCGCCAGTATCAGCTGGTATAGATAGCCTTTGGGGGCGTAGTGGCCCTGCTCCCATAGGGCCTTTACCTCCGACGGGGACAGCCGAAGATGAGGCGATGTTTGTCGCCTGTTGGGATTATGTGTCATACTTGACCTAAGATTATTTGTCTGATTTGAAAGCCCCGAGCCCGCCAGCTCTGGGCTTTTTGATTGTGACGGAGAATACAAACATCGAGTGTTTCCACTTAGACCTGTTTGCTTTTCTCGAAATACAGGATTTTCAGGAAGAACTTAATAGCTTACTCGATCACCTCCTCTGTAATTTCGGTCTTACTGCGGACTACTTTCTCATCCTTCCAACGGATAACGATTTCGCCATCCAGAAGCTTTACAACCTCCTCCAGGTTCCGGAAAATCCGACCTTTTGGATCGGCTACCACCTTGGCAACCCTGGTGCTAAACGTCGTAGGACCTCGCCCTTTACCCTCAGCCTCAGCCAGGGCTCGTGCGATCGCATACTTGGTCGTTCCTTTCTGCTTAATTCGGTGTTTAAGTAGTTCGCTAAAGTCCATAGGTATCGACTTTTTGATGGGTAGATTGTAACTGCTTTTGGGCTATATGTATCAACCCATCTCCACGAATCGTTAAAGTCACTGAAGCACTAATGTTTTCAGCCTTGAGTAGATTCGCTAGCATGACATTGACTTGAATTTTGCAGCTTGCATTACTTCTGATAAGCCCAAAAAAACAAAAGCGTTTACTAAAATTAGGGGCCGCTTCATCTATCCAAACTTGCTTAGCTTTGGAAAAACCATCAGCTAAGTTACACGATCAATAACGCGTTCTAAGCTTTCAAGCTTTTTAGCTAAAGCTTCTAAATCTTTTCTATGAACGAATTCCTGCTTAGCTTCCTTTTTGGACTCTAACCCATCCGCCAAAAGTGTATGCATCAAAGCGGTTACCGATATACCTTGTTGATCGGCTGTCTTTCTTAAAGCTTCAAGTAACTCTGTCTCAATACGTAAACTGTAGAGCTTCTTCATTTACCTAGATATATAGTTTAAATGTATATACAAATCCCATTCATGTATATACGTTCTCTCATTGTATATGACATGTTTTTATCTATATACAGATAAAAACGCCGACCCTTTACATGCTCTAAGTGAGATATTTTTGTATATACAAAATGGTTTTACATGCTTATATCTCGTTATGATATGCATACAGGTAAGCGAAAGGCCCACTTCTTCGAGAGGTGGACCCTTGCTCCTAGATGTTATCGAGCAGCCAGGCAATTAGCTGCAAGATAATCAGCAGGAGTTCGATGATCTGCTTAAAAAGCATCATCTATTCTCCCTTGCTTTGGTTATATCCAACCCTAGAGCCGTCACATGTCCCGGCAAGTTCGTGTGGCGGTTTTTGGTTGGATATATATAGAGTATCGCATTTGCCTTTGGGGGTGCTTACCCATTTCTGAGACACTTCACTAATTAATTTCGGTGCAAAATATTTTTTTCGGTCACTTCAGCTCCTATTTATTAGCTCTAAAAATGCATTTTAACTATTACCAATAATTCGTATAGACTTTATTTAATAGGATATACAGGTATTAAAATTCAAAAAATCAAAGCGCAAAAATCACAATACTCCATAAGATTTTCAACCAAAAGATGCTTTAGAGGTTAGTTGTATCACACATTTTTTTAGAGCATTTGAACTATATCATTATAGATCATTTATACTATAGGGCTAGCGACATATCTAGCGGTTGGGGGATACCTGAGTAAGTACCAAAGAGTGATCAGAGAAGAGAGCATCAAAGCGATGATTTGCCCACACCAAGCGTAACAGTAGGAGATGGTTGAATCCCAGTTCACTCCATCGTATGCTAGTGCCCTGAAAGCGTTGCTGAATAAGCCACTTAAAGGCACTTTCGACGACGCCACTGCCCAGTGGGAATCTCTGCTTCTTAAACTGTCGGTAGCGGATGTGCTCTCGGTGAGTGGTCAAATAATCTCGGACGTATCGCAGAATGGGTTTTGTCCGGCGTATCTGCAGGTTCCCTTATTGCACGTCCGTCTTTCCCTGGTCAGCTTTCGGGGCTGTTGTTCGCAAAGCTCACGTTTCAGTTCCGTGCATTAAATCCAAGGCGACACTATATCACAAGGGGTTGTGAGCCGTTCTGCCTTGGGATTCAATGCACTAGTGGGGGATTGGTCGGTTGGCTTCGCTATTCATTACTTGCAGGAGAAGAGAAGAGAGAAGAGAGGTAAGGGTATCTGATAGCGCAGCCCTGAGCTATTGTCAAGGCTGCGAACGTTTCTTAAAACTCCGGCTCCTCCTGCCGCCGCTGCATAAACAACGTGCTCGAAAACGCCCGTATCGTCGTTTCCTGCGCCTCCGGCAACGCTGCCTTCAGCTCCTGAAATATACCCACGATTTCCACCACGTCACGGCTAATAGGCTGCTTCGCCTGTACTGTCGGCGCTGGCGCTGCTGGCATCGGTGGTATCTGTGCTGGCGGTGCAGTATGCGTACCCGAGGCCTGCGGCACTGGCTCAAAATCGTTACTCGCGGGTGAGGCAATCCGACGCTGCTCCAATTTTTGGATAAGCTCCGGCGGTTGCTCCGCCGCCATACGCCATTTACCTCGGCGATAGTGGCAAAGCACCGTATCCCCTCGCTTAAGCAGCGATAGAACGCCCGGATTGTAGTAAATGCGGTGTTCCTGACCATCGGTGAACACCACTAACACCCCATGCTGAGCCTGCCACTCGGGGTTAGACGTGCGCGGCTCAGATGGATCGAATTTCAGCTTGGCCCACTGCCATACGGTGGATGAGGTTGTTGCTAATGCGGTCATAATTTTGTTGTTAATGTGGCGAACAGCGGGGCATCACTCCCGCGTAGGTGCTGGCGACTAAAACGGCGTATTGGGGTCGTAAAATCGGCATCGGTCTGCATAGCTTTGGGGCAGCTGCAGCAGGTCGCTAGCGGCGCGTAGTGAGCAGTAAGGGCGAGTTGTAAACGTGCTGCCATCAGCCAATTTCAATTCTTTTGAGAGTCGCCAGTGGATACAGTTACTGCAATTTGCAGACACTATGGGGTCTGGATAGGTAGCCAGTTCAGTTTGAATAGCAACCTTTCCCCAACGCTTCACCAGCTCCGCCAGCTCCAGCATGGCAAAGCCCCACTCCTCAGCTTTTTCCAAGTCCTGTCGTTCCTGCACTTCCTGGCAGGTACTAAGATCTAACTCGTACATCTTGTTTCCTTTTGGTTATTGGGTTTGCAAGATGTGCACGGAGTGATCTGGTTGCAGCCAGATCACTCCACTTTTATGCACAAACTCACTAAAAAAAGAGTTTTTTTGATATCACCTAAAACACTAAAAAGCATTGATATTAGCAGATTTCAGGAATTCAAAAAACTCTCTTTCAACTCTTTTATTGTACCATTTTCAGTGCTAAAAATGGTACAATAGTACCAAGCGCAAGAGGGGAAACGGCAGACGTAAGCGGCGAAGATCTAGAACGCAACCGCAACCGCCAGACGGCATGACGCCTAAGCAGGTAGCGGGGAAACCGGATAGCAGGGCGGTAGTACCCTCAAAGTTGGCCCAGCGAGCCCAACCCACACTATTTGGAAACAGGCCGGAGTAAAGGCGAGAGCCAGCGTACGGGGCAGCAACCGAGCAACGGCAGCAGACGCAAGAATAGGGAACTCACCCTGGCCAAAGGCCACAGCTAGGGGCGCAACAACAATAAACGGCAGGGCAACAGACTTTATAAGGCACCCTGCCGTCACAACAACAATATGAATGGAACAGCTAGAGCTAAAGCCCAAGCCTAAAATACTCAACGACTGCCCGTGGGCACGCCCGCACCGCGACGGTGTCGCTTACGGCGTAGTGCTCGCGATTCCTATTCCGTGGCCGCGTGAGTTGGCTCCGTGGCTCAGAGAAAACGGCTGGTGGCCTAAGGCGGTGGCCGCCGACCGGGGGCAGTATGCGGCGTTGCTGGTCGGTGGCTGCGCTGTGGAGCTGCTGGGGTGGGTGCCCAGGCCGGAGGGCCACGGGAGTCTAACAGCTGGTAACTATTTGCCCTGGTAGCTGTTAGCGGTGGAAGAGGCCACAGCCGAGACCCACCCGAGCACCGCACGCCACGCAGCCACTAAGGACCGCAGCAGCGTGGGTCCCGTTGTCAAGCACTGCGATGTCTGTTGCTGCATCGCCTGAAGTGCTGCAAGTGCTTGATAATGGGTGCGCTGCGGTAGCCTGTTTGGGCAGTGGATTAAGAGGGCGGAGGGTGGCCACTAGCGAGGGACGAGCGAAACTGAGACGTGCCGGTGTGAGTACACGGGCACAACAGCTTTTTCTGAGTTGCTAAATCAAGATTAAGTAGCAGCTGGTGGTACTCCACTAGCTGCGGTTTTGGGTGATTGAGGATGAGTTGCGTCCCCTTTTTATTGTAATTAGGCCTTGTTGCGAGAATGACGCATTTGTATCGAGTCAGAGGGGTATGAAAGTGACTCATCGAATAGAGAGTCAGAAGACCCGGAGTTATCTACTAAACATTCGGAAAAATAAACTCGAATGATTGCTCCAGCAAGAAGAATAACTCTCCACCCTGTTATCACACGGGCATGTAGCTTACTTTTGCCTTTTCTCCGTAAATTATGGTGAGATTCTGTGAGATCACCAAACCACTCCTCACAATTTGCGCTAAGAAATGCGGCTGGTGAAATTATTTCCCTTTGACGCGAAGTTTTTTTCTTTCGCTTAGTTGGCTCAGCAGCAAGTACTTTTGATGCTAAGAGGAAGGTAAGGCAAGCAATAAAGAATGGTAGAAATGGCATATTAACCTTCTAGATGTTTCCTACGGTTTCTCCAAAATCGATCTGCAGATGAAAGTTTAGTGTCTAGACTTGCTGAATTTTATAGAGATTTATCCTCAGCTGTTCTGCCTGATCAAGTGCCATGACTCCCTCTCTTGTCAATGCATAATATTTTCGGCGACACCCTTTACGGACCCTCAAATCATCTTCTTTAGAGAGGTTTTGAGCCTCAACTATAAATTTTCTTTTTTTGAGTTTACTTAGTAATGGATACAGGCTTCCATAATGCATTGGAACGCTGAATTCGCTAGCTTCCCAGATCATTTCCATGATCTCTATTCCATATTTAGGGCGACCTCGAAGAGTGATCATTATCATTTCCTCTTTGCTAGATAAACTAAGTGATTTTTGTAGCGAATTCATAAGCGCCTCAGTCGCATGAAGTGTTATGTTTTTAGCTATTTTCAGCCTATGGGTAGAGCTGATGCTCCAGCTTAACGCAGACACCCAGAGAAGAAATATCAAGTCTTTGATATTGAATTTATGTATATAAACTTGATTTGCACTTCAGCTTTTCTCTCTTAGTTTGAGTATGCAACCTTCAGAGAAAAGTACCATGCATAGTAATTTGTTTTTCTATTTAACACTTTGTGCTAAGTCTCAGTAGATGATGATTCAAGCAAATCGTAAAGATTTGCAATCTCCACTACATCTCAACTTAAGCTTGTCATTATGAGGGTTAAAGCCAAATCAAAAGGCCACCTGTGCGAGAGGTGACCTCAGTTCGTGAATCAATGGAGTCGAAACCATGAAACACTATTTCAATATTTTAATTCCTTTTTGCGTAGCTGGATTAGTTGTTGTGAGCATTGTTACCCTGGAGAAAGGTGGTTTTTTTCTGTTTAGGTTTGGTGATGGAGAAATGGTGATTGATGGAAGGTGATCTCCTGCCAAGAATACTCGCAGCTCACAGATTATTCACCACCAACAAGCGCTCAAGTTTACCCATAATAGGCACCGTGGCAAGCCAAGCTTGCACCCTCCGTTAGTCAGCGGTTAAACAATAGCGACAAGCGATCTCAACTCCCACCCCTAAAACGGTACCACCACATCCCGCAACGCAATAAACCGTAGTGCCAGCCCCGGCCACCGAGCCACCAGCAAACGCTGCCCATCCACCATCAGTACCTCATACCGACGCTCAGGCCACTGACGATGGCCAACGAGGTCGCGCTGAGGCGTTGCGTCCATAGATGAGGGCTAATTCTTGCCCAGTGTAGAACGTTGGTGGTGGGTATGCTGCGCGATCGCAACGCCCCTCACTAGCGCCACATCAAGCCACTACACTGACGCATCTGTTCCGATTGGCAAACTTTTTCACTTCATTTTCATAGTCATACCAGCAAAGGCTAAGAGACCCAAAATAGATATGCTAGGTTCAGGGACAGTGGGGGGAGGATCACCAACTATTGAACTATCAAACACTGCATATACCCCTTGATCACCAGCAAACTGAACAATACTGGTGTTAGGATTAGTCCCTAAATCAAGAATGGATTGCCCATTCGCACTTCTTAGAGAAGTAACCCCATCAAAGATAGGATGCGTACTGGTGATTGCAACATTGTTGATACCGTTGTATCGAGATGGATCAAAGGCAAGCCCATAATTATTGAGAAACACATCCCAACCAGCAGCCTCAGATGGCGCTGAGCCTGCATTGGCAACTCCACCAGTAAGATACACGCCACCTCCAGCATCCACAAAGTTGATGAGGTCAGGATTATCCAAAAATCCCGCAACTGGATAATCTTGAGCGACAAAAACTGCGTCAAATCCGGAAAAAGACGTTGAGTAGTCTGGCGTCACTGTAACTGAAAATCCTGCTTCTGTAAGTGCATCTACAACACCTGTTGAGAAGTCTCGATTACCATCATCGGGATTAGATTCATAGAGAAGGAGATTTTTACTGGAACTGCCAGACGTTAGAAAATTTGCTAGGTTAACGGCAAATACTTCTTCTTGGTCATTGGCATTGAAGCTTCCCAAAGTATTGATATCATGACCAACCACAAACCTTGCAGCATCTGCCTTTTGTGTCAAAATTCCAAAGACAGTAACGAGTGAAAAACTAGATATTACTGTCAACACCCTGAATTTGTTCATTTGTTTTTCAGTATCTCAATTAGAGAGCAATATTGACCTAGCATCCCCATCAGGGTATCAATCTGCCAGAGCCTAGCTTATTCAGTTAGGCAACTCCTATGATTCTCTATATGCTGCGCATCAAGATATCCTGATTTAGAGCGATTAGCGTGAAAATTCAGCATATCTTCCGTATGCTACAAACGTTGCGATCTCAACTCCCCACCCCTAAAACGGCACAAATCCCTCAACACAATAAACCGCAACGCCAGCCCCGGCCACCGCGCCACCAGCAAATACTGCTCATCCACCCTCAGCACCTCATACCGACACCCAGGCCACCGACGGTGGACCAACGAGGTCGCCTGGGCGTAGTGACTTGATGCCCTGGTTGCTCTGGGAAGCTGAATCCATTCGACATTTTCAAAATAGATAAGCTATATTTGCAGTGAAGGGTCTTCCCCCCCCCATTGCGAACCGTTAACGGGCTTCTACGTTAGCGACCTGCAAGAAGCCGAAGGAGGGGGGGGGAAGACTTTCCCCAAGATTTTATACATCTAGAATAGGTTTAAGGGTTGCGATACTCCGCTGGAGTGGCTTCGCCAACGCAGCCCCTACCACTCCATCAACCTCGGATCATAATCACTACTATCCACCGCCTCCGCTGGACCACCCACATCGCCCACATCCTGCGTCCACGCCTCAAACCGCGCCGCCTGACTCAGCGCCACATGGTACGGCAAAGGCCGAAAATACTTCAGCTTGCCTGTCGCTGGCTGTGACTTAGGCAGTGAGTCTGTCCCTTGGCTCATAATCTGCGGTCTTGGTCGGCGCATCGGCTCTTACCTCACGATGGAACGGCTCGATTCTAAAAGGATGACATCACAGCGAGCAGTGTCATTAACCACAACAATGGAGAGACCCACATCACTGACCAATCATAAAAACAAACAACATTAACGTTTATGTCAGAGAAGAGACATTGGATCACTCTGAGGGTATGGTAAGAACAT
>JAAUYI010082271.1_pt1 | contig 22434 bp, 22 predicted proteins | sample 7278041 | NCBI WGS metagenome assembly JAAUYI01 (sample SAMN14350216, study PRJNA611818) | marine sediment metagenome | isolation source: surface marine sediment (0.6m) | place: French Polynesia: Moorea | collected 2018-08
AGTTATGAGGGGTATTGCATCAGTCCTATTTATAGGACTTTTGCTATTAGCCAGGGACTTAGAGTCCCTGGCGGTTGGATGTCCACCCCGCAAAATTAATGTGGTCGAGTACTAGTGGTCTTTCCCATTAGTTGTGAGGGGTAAAAGATCCCCGACTTCTTGAAGAAGTCGGGGATCTAAAAAATACCCGCGACTCATCAAAACTAATGAAATGGAGTGGTAGATATTTGATGTGAGACGATTTTTGCAGGTATACCGACAGCGGTTGCTCCTGGTGGAACATCCTGCAAAACTACAGCATTGGCTCCAATTCTGGCATTATCTCCAATAGTGACATCACCTAAAATCGCCGCTCCAGAACCAACCTCTACATTTTTACCTAGCTTTGGCGCGTCCATAGGTCGCTCCGGATAGCGCATTCCTAAAGTCACACCTTGTCGAATCATACAATCATCACCAATAGAAGCATGGGCATGGATAACTATTCCTCCTTGATGTTCAATCACCACACGACGACCGAGATGTGTGGTATAAAATAGCTCTATTCCATAGGAATTGCGTATTTTTCGGTATAACATCCCATAGATAATTTTCAAAGGTATTTGCAAAAATTTAGATTTAACTGTTGTCCTCCAAACTCCAAATCTATGAACGACTACAGCACGAAACCCTGGTTTGGTCCAGTCGCTACCGTGGGCTATCCAATCTTCTTTTAATGTTTGCCAGAGGTTATAATGAACATATTTTTCCTTTTGGTATAAATTGTCTGGAAAATTTATTTGTACACCCATTACGCACCCTAATTTTGATTTTTGATAGACTACCGCGATCGCCTGTAATCCAATTTATCTATGCACCCATTCTCCAACGTTTGTGTCACTCACCCCTTGATTTCCTCTGGAATCGGAATAATAAAAGTAGTTATCAGGCTCTTGCTTAACATTGACACCATTAGTCACCATTCCTAAAATATTTGCCTCAGAACGCTCTAAAAGTGACTTAGCAGCTTCGGCACTGGCTGAGTCTACCACTTTCGGTCTTGCTACCAGCAAAACTCCATCCACCATTTTCCCAAGTACTGCCGCATCAGCAGTACCAGCTAAAGGAGGAGTATCGAATATTACGTACTCATAATCTTGAGACAACTTTTCTATTAAAGATGCCATACCGTCAGAATCAATTAATGCTAAGGGATTAGGAGGTTGAACCCCAGCAGTAAGAACGGATAAATAATTAGTGCCTTTTTTTACAGCTAGTGAAAATTCATCTTGACCTACAATCACATTACTTAAACCTGATGAGTTGATCGAACCCCACAGATGATGTTGTGATGGCCGACGCATATCTGCATCAACCAGCAAAACTCGTCGTCCTGTTTGAGCTATAATCCCGGCTAAGTTAGCAGCAACCTCTGACTTTCCTTCACCAGCGACAGAACTGGTAACAACGATTGTGCGAACTTTTTTATGGCTAATAAATTTCAGATTTGCTTGCAGCATTTGGTATGCTTCATGAATCACTGTACGGGGAGAGGAAGCTGCAATTACGCGATTTGATATATTATCTCCCATCATTTTCAAATAGGGAGATATATTATTAGTTTCAAATTTGGGAATTAATCCCAACATAGTGTAGCCAAAAAATTTCTCAATCTCTTTAGTAGTCTTCAAAGTTCTGTCAATTAAATCGACAAAGAATGCTGCGGATACGCCCAATAAAGAACCAACAAAGACACCACCTCCCAATAACAATATTGTCATTTTAGATATTATGGTTTTCTTGGGAACCCTTGCTGGTTGAACTACTCTCGCATTACCAATAGTTTGCTTTTCTGCTACTTCTATTTCTTGCAATCTAGTCGCCAGATTTTCGTAGTCAGTTTTGGCAATAGATAACCTGCGTTCTAAATTTCCTTGGAATTTTTCTAAGTTAGGGAGAATACTCAGCCTTTTTTGATAATTTTCTCGAAGATTAAATAAAGTTTGTAGTTTTTTGTCTAATCCTTGGGTTTGAGTCGTTAACTGAATATATTGACCTGCTAGTTCCTCTTTAATCTTCCCCATTTGTAAATTTTTGGGGGAAATATACGACCTATTTTTTCCTAGAATCCCATCTACACGCTGCTTTAATAAAGTAGCTAGAGCTATTTCTTGTTCCTTAAGGTCGATTAAAATTGGATGGTTCTCTGTGTATCTTCCTTGGACAGTGGCAAGTTGGGCTTGCACTTTTTGCTGTTCGTTTAAAACTTCTTGTACCCCAGGTATCTGACTTAGGGATGTAATTTCTAAAGCCTGTTCTCTAGCCAAATTTAATTGGCTTTTCATCTCCATTTCCTGGGCTTTGATATCTGCTAGCTGAGTTTGAGTTTGATTGATTTGTTCGTTTAATTTGCTAATATTAGCAATTGCAGCACTAGATTCCTCTTTTAAATTAACAGTATTATTTTTAAGCCTAAATTGCCGTAAGGCTTCTGCTGCTAAATCCAACTCTCTTTTCGCAGAAGGTAGCCTTTCTTTGATAAATTCACCAGCAGCAATAACTTGAGTGCGATTGGAAGCAATGTTATTGTCAATATAAGTTTTCATCAACTGATTAACAACTGCTGCTGCTAATTCAGGATTTGCTGAGTTGTGAGAAACTTTTAGTACGTCTGTCCCTACAATTGGTTCGACTTTAATTTTTAGCGACTCGATGTCAATAACCTTACCTTTTTCATCTTTCAAACCTAAGGTATTGATAACTTCTTGCAACATCGGTTCAGAATTGACAATTACAGCTTGGGTTTCTAGGGGATTACCCTCACGCATGATAGATTCTAAATCGCCAACTTTTTCCCCTGCTTTTGTCAGTGATGAAATTCTATCTGATTTGAAAAGCAGCATTCCGTTAGCTTGGTATTGAGGTTTTTGTCTTAATACAACAAATCCAGATAATCCCACTGAAGCACAAAACACTGCTGCTGCAATTAACCAACGACGCTTGAGAACCAGCCAATATTGCTGAATATCGACTTCCTCTAAATAGCCTTTTACTTGCATGTTTTCCATAAAATTGCCAGAATTTATTAAATAAGATTTTTGGAGTTGTATATTTGCGGAATGAATCGGTGGATAAAACCATCCAAGGCTCATTCCTAATTGGGCAAAATCATCCCATAATTTGGCAATGCCAGGTTTTTGTATTTACCAATTTTACATAATTGTCTAGCTGTTAAGATACTCACTCTCAAAACAAAACTTTAAAACTGTTTGAAGAAATTCCAAGGACGATTCTCTGAACTTTCTTCTGCAATTTTTTTGATTACACAAATATTGTCAGGAAGAAGCTTTATGCCTTGGGAATCTCTTTCCAAGGGATTTTGAATCCAACGTTTTATATATCTCTGTATCCGTTTTCGCAAATTAGAACGGGGTCGGATTTTCACAATTTCATACATTCTATTTCTTAATATAAAATACAAAACTTTCCTGATTCCAGGCATCCAAATATCATCAAAAGCGATATATCCCCCTACTTTTAATAATTTGTCAATGTAAAAAAAGTCTAACAAAGCATAATCAAAGTGATGAGAGCCATCAATAAAGGCGAAATCTATTTTTTCTCCTTGAGTTAAAAGCTGAGGTAGAACTTCATGGGAATTTGCTTCAAATAAACGGAAATTCTCTGAGAGACACGCTCTCTCGATATTCAGTAATCCAATGGATTTCCATTCAGTACTCTGGTTTGGATCTATGGCAATATGTTGTCCCGAACCTTTATCTTTATGAGCTTGACAAATGAACATTGTAGATAAACCATAAGCCATACCTATTTCGAGTGTTCTTTGGAAATTATTTTTTTTGATTAACTCATCAAAAAGTGTTCCAATCTCGTAAGGAGTAGCTGTAGGAAAAGGATTAATTATATTCCCTTTCTCATCTTGAACTGATTTTGATTCATAGATACTTGTTAGTAATTGATTCATGGTTTACTCTCTTTGGAGTTATAGATACTTATGGATAATTGATTGATTATTTACCCTCTGTTTGGCACGATAATTAGTAGGCACCCTTCTTTCGTAAAACTACTTCAAATGTTGCCAGTAAAATTTTTAAATCTAACCAAAATGACCAATTCTCGATGTATGAGATATCTAATTTGACTCCATCTTCAAAATTATCAATATTAGAACGACCAGAAACTTGCCACAGTCCAGTAATCCCAGGTAATACTTCTTGACGAATAAAATGTTTAGTTTGGAATTTTTCCACATCTCTTAGTGGGAGAGGACGAGGACCCACTAAACTCATTTGCCCTAGTAAAACATTAAAGATTTGAGGTAATTCATCTAAACTGTAAGACCGTAAAAATTTACCTACTCTTGTAATCCGAGGGTCATCTTTTATTTTAAATAAGACACCATCCTTAATTTGATTTTTTGCTTCTAAACTGGCCTGCAATTTTTCTGCATTGGCAACCATTGTCCGAAATTTCCAAATTTGAAATTCCTTTCCATGCAAACCAACTCGTTTTTGCTTAAAAAATATGGCTCCAGGGGAATCTAACTTAATCAGTATCGCAATTCCCAAATAAAGAGGGGAAAGTAAAATTAATAGTATTGTTGCACCACACAGGTCAAATAACCTTTTGATCCAAAAATCAATCCCTGTAACAATCTGCCCTGGAATTGTCATACAAGGGACTTCACCTATCATGGCAACTTCTGATTTTGGATGATAACTTTCAATTTGATTTGGTAAAATTCGCAAGACAATACCGGATGTATGGAAATTCCAGCAAATATATAGGCGATTTTTAATCGAGTTCCAAGAAACAAAAACTTCCTCTATCCCTTGTTTATGTAGATAATCAAAAGTTGCTTCTCGGTTCTTTAAATCTAAACAGCTAGGCTCGGCGACTCCTTGGACTGTGTAGCTATTCTCTTGCTCTACTATCCGAAGATATTTATCTTTCTCTTCTGGCTCAGTAATTAGGAAAGCAGAATGAAGTAGAATTTCTTTGCTACGAAGCAAATTAGCCGCCACATCAAAAGTAAAGCGAGCAGTACAAATAAAAGCTATTGAAAAAAGCCAAGAGAAAAGAAAAGTTAAACGAGATAAATATGTATCTGCTCCACCTAGAAAAACAACCAGCAATAAAAAAAGCTCAGATAGAGATATGGCTTGAATTAAACCAAGATAATTACGGCGTTGTTTTCCAGGCGAATATAATTTGTTTACCGCATTTATGCTAATACTAACTGTGACAAACAGTAGTTGCCAGGGAATATTATCTGGTTGAGTAAAATATGAACTATTACCATAGACAATCGCTAAATTATATGCCAAATTTAGAGACATAACGTCTAGCATAATCAGGGTAATTATCCGCAAAAGTCTAATGGGGAATCCCCTTTGTATGATGGTTTTTCGCGGAGACCTGATATCTGGTTTAAAAGTTGTAGTTGGTATTGTTATATAAGACATGATTAGCTTTGCTTCTCGATAGAATTAAGATTGTACAGATGTTTGTAGTAGCTATTAAAAGCTTTTTTCAACCATGCTTTAAATAAACGCAAAAAGAATAATGGATTCCCAATCACATAACGTTCCCACAACCTCTGTGGTTCTGTGAAGAACCTTGACAACCACTCCATTCCGTTATCGGTCATCCAGCGCGGGCCCCTGTAGACTGAACCTGTATAAAAATCAAGACAGGCTCCTAAAGGTAAAAATACTTTAGCATCAATTCTATCTAAGTTTTTTTGAATCCAATTTTCCTGTAATGGCATCCCAAAGCCGACATACAAAATATCTGGTTTAAATGCATTGATTTGTTCAATTACAGATGCATTTTCTTTCCCGGACTTCTCAAAATATCCGTGATGTCCTTTAATCTTTAAGTTCGGAGCGATCGCTTTTAGTTTACTAATAGCTTTGTCTACTGTACCTGGTTTACCTGCCAATAGGAACAAAGACACATTTTCTCGTTCGCAAGTTAATGCCAAATTTTCAATGTAGTCCGGACAAGTCATGCGATGGGATGAATCCATACAACAGCCACAAGCTTTTGCTCCTAACAGTACGCCAAATCCATCGCAAAAGACTAAATCTGACTTATTGATAAAATCTTTGTACCAAGGTAGTTCATAAGCAAAGTTCATTGCTCGAACATTGACGTTACTGATAGTGGTTTTTTTGCTTAACTTTGCTGCTTTTACTGTATAATCAATCAATTCCTCGACTTTGAGCTTGTGAAATCTAGTCCCTAATAACACCACTTCATCAAACATTTGCATCCCTAAACCACCCTAGTACGTTTTGTCGAAGGTTATTAATCAAGTGCTCTAGCCAGAGTAAAATCTTGCTATATCTGCAAGAATTGGAACATCTCTATACTTTGTTTATTTAAAGACTGAACTACGAATTAGATACAATAACAACTTTTGCAGATAAAATTGTCTGCAAATCTGCGATGTTTTTTGTGGACATGAATACTTGTGAGACCTACCTTGCTTTGCAGGTTTCATGCAAATATCAGTTTTCTAAGTCATACATGATTAATTAAGATGTAGATAATCCCACATACACTAGTTGAAAATGCCTGGGTAAAGTTGTGACTCAGCATTTACTGAAATAGTTATTTCCTTGGTACTTTATTAGCTCCGCGATCGCTAATAGGAGCTAAAGTAAGTAAACAGCTAAAAATGCTGAGAATCTTTTTTGGTAAAATTCCAAAGCTTTTACGACTCCCCAGCTAGTTATGTTGTCGAAAAATAACTGAATACTTCTGTTCGCCTATATTAGTTATATTTCGCCAGCAAGACTCCACCTAGGTGAAGATGATGCTCAGTTTGTTTGACGATAGATAAATGCCCCATAGGTTAGACTCACCTCAGATTTGATAGTAGAATACAAATAGTGATGCACACCCTAATACGTTTATTCTTTTTTGATTCAGCAAGTGTAATTATACACGTGCATATGCTTTGAGTTATGTAAAGTTTTGATGAAGAAAAATAGGAGAATATGTTAATAAGTTAAGGCTCTTCCCTAGGTACTATGGCAAGCTATGAGTTAAATATGTAAAATTTAGGCTAAAGTCAAGGATAAAACGCCCAAATTGCTGCAAAAACGTCAAAGATAATGTAAGATACCCATTTTTATTATCTAACAAGGATTTCAGGCTTTTTATGATATGATTCGCCATGACAAGTACCGAAGAGCCAAAGTTGAAAAAATTACGTAATATTGATTTTTGTCCACGGAAATAATATCAACAGCGATCGCTCCTAATCCCGATATTGTCGCCAATCCTCTAGTAGTATAACTTGAACTTATTATTAATTGCGGTTATTAGCTAGATAGTAATATCACAATTGTGTATGCAGAAAGTACGAGTATGAGATTAAGATATAAACAAATCTTACTGCCAATTAAACTACTATCGATAGTTCTTATACTGACTGGCATTGGACTAGAACTATGGAATCTTTCTGCAAATTTCGTGACCACACAAATATCCGAGAGTCTCCATCCTATTGTTTGGTTTGCCCGCTTTGTTGTTGGCGCACATTTGATTGAGGGGATAATAGCTGCTTACTTTGCACCAAGAAAGAATAAGATAGCCTTTAAATACGCTGCTTATACTTTTTTTGTGGGTACAGTTGGATTATTAGAATTATTTGATCCAGAGAACGAATAATTTAAAATACTCTTGGTTTTGGCAAGAAACTGTCATTTCATTTATCAGTTACCCCATCGATAAATCGAAGGGCTAATGAAACTCACAAAAAAATTTTTGATTCCCCACCAATAAATCCACACGGCTTGTATTCTGTTTATTTTTTGTCAATAAAAAATAGAATATTTTAAGTTCAGTCGTTATCAGCAGGGGGCAGGAATGCCCGCCCCAAGCTATAATTACATCTTAAATTCGCGCCCGGAGTGCAGGATTAGGAAATAAATTTCTAAATCCAGCTTGACGCTGTTGAGTACTTTCTTGAGTTTTTTTCCATAAGCTCTCATAGTAGAAAAAGACTACACCCAAACCACGGCTTTTAGCAGCCCTTACCTGGGATTGAATTTGTCTCATGGGAACCGGCTTATTACGTAACCCAGCCATAATACCGACTCCGGTGGAAATTCTTTGCTGGGCTTCTTCCATTTCTGGGCGGGAAATTTTAGCTACAAAACTCTGTTGATTATGGCGGTAAACCTGTACTACTAGTTCATCAACAATATTTTGGCGTACCCAAGCCAGCCAATCTTGTAGTTGTAATTTATAGGCAAAGTCATAGTAATTAGGAGAAACAGAGAAAATCACATGGGGTTTTCTAGCCTTTACCGCTTGGTTTAGGTTTACCATAAATTCTGTGATTTTATCAGCACGCCATTTTACCCAATCTGCATCGTCAGGATTACTGGGGGGTGCTTTCTCCATTTCTTGGGTATATAAAGCCACAGTATATTTATCGTAACCAAACTCACGAGGTAAACTCATGTGGTCATCAAACTGAATCCCATCAACATCATATCTAGTTACAACTTCTAGTATGAGGTTAGTGATGAACCGTTGTACCTCTGGGAGAAAAGGATTCAGCCAAGCAACCTCACCCGCAGCACTAATAGAAGTTTGACTACCATCCCGCTTCTGTGTCAGCCAATTGGGACGGTTTAAAGCCAATTCTGAAGTCAGGGGAGTCATGAAACCAAACTCAAACCAGGGAATTACCATTAATTTCTGACGATGGGCTTGATTTATCAAGTCAGCCAGAATATCTTGTCCATTTTTACCGCGAAAGAAAAAGGGAATACCAACTTGCTTCGCCACAGCACTAGGATACTTGGTATAACCTGAGTTCCAAACTACGGGATAAATGGTATTAAAGTTCAACCGGCGTAATTTAGTGACAGCATCCAGCACTTTGGAACGAGACTTGAGTACATTAAAATCATTGGTAGTCATCCATACACCACGAATTTCCTGACGGGGTATTTGGGGGACTGGAGGAATTAGAGGAGCTTGAGGAACTTGAGGAACTGGAGGAGCTTGAGGAACTTGGGGAACTTGAGGAACTTGGGGAGTTGGATATACTGGATTTAGTGGAGGCAATTGTGCGATCGCAGGACTAAAACTTTGTGCCACCAATACTGTAACTAATGATACTACAAATAGGAATGTAAGAAGTTTCTTTTTAAATTGTCGCCAAAGTTGAAAAATCAAGTCTAATGTAGTCGTCATAGAAATTACAAGGATTGCTGATTCATCAATTAACAGTTAATAATTCATTGGGTATGTGTCAAAGCACAGTAAAATAGGTGACGCATTTATTCATTCAGTAGTGCCCTGGTTAGCAATGCCAAATATGTTGACTCAGATGTGGCAGAATAATTATGAATTAGTATTAGTAATGTTACATATAAAATATTTAATATAGTTATTCCTGATCGCTTTATAAATTAATTTTGTGAAAGCAAGAAACAGGAGTATATAAAATGCGCCTCGAACACTTATGTGATATGGGACTTGCCTACCGGGAAGAATCGTTTTACCAGGGTAAATTCGTTGTGGCTTGTCCCTATGAATCCCAAGAAGCCTCAGCTTATGGTGAGGGAGATGGCTGGATACTGATTTAATAAATAATCGCAACACATCATATCAAATCCGTTTATATCGGAATTATAATTCATACTAAGTTGCATTCAAAGATAGTACCCAGTCATTGCGACGTTCGCTCTTAGCGTTCCCGCAGGGTAGGCAGCAATCTCATTGACTCGAACTACTATGATAGAACGCAACTTGGTATCAGATGCAACCAGAAACGATATCACTCGGTAGAGATGTAGCAATGCTACCTCACCGAACAAGAATCTATTTGTCCCATTCTTTTTTGAAATTGGTATTATTTTCTAGTGGAGCAATCTTGTCTCTCACCACACTCCTTACGATTACGGGCGTTCCGCGCACACTATGTGAGAGCGGGAGAGTTTCAACAGCTTGACTTTTGTACGAGACTTTCCAGTTTCTCAATCCTAGCTAAAGCAGACATCAGTTTTTTCTGCCTTTTTTCTGGAGATATATCGGGTTCGCAAACCAAGCTTTCCAGGCAATTTTTCATCCCAGATAGAAGGTTTTGTAACTCATTGGAGGTTTCTACATGGCTGTTACTGGATTGTTTATCGGTAGGTAAAGACTGTTTTAATGGATCTTGATTATGAGACGAATTTTGATCTTTTTCAGTTTCTATTTGTTGAACTGTATGCTGCAAGGTTTCAATCACACCATACATTTCCATCGGGTCAAATATTCGCAGTAGATTAGTTTGAGTAACTATACCCAAACCTTTGCCCCAATCCCAAGATACAACTAATCTTTGTACGTTACGGCGCAGCATTTCTTGATGGGCTGTCCACAGAGAATCTTCTGGGGAAAGCAAAAACAGTGGCGTACTCATGACTGTTTCAGCCTTTAGTTGAGACAAATCCAGCTGCAAAGCCCCAAACTGGACAATGTCTCTTTCTGTGATAATTCCTACAGGAATAGTCCCCACATGCTCTAACTCAGACTCAATCTCTTCAGTAATTACTACACAACTAACCTGATGCTTTGCCATTAATTTGGCGATATGCATGACTGAAGTTGTCATTGGAGCATGAATCAATTTAGTTGTCATCACCTCAGATACGCGCCTGAGTTTGAGGAGATTTGCAGGGCGTAATACCCGTCTAATACTTTCTGGGGAAACAACCCCTAATAATTCACCTTCTTCCCCTACCACTGGTAAATGGCGAATCCGATAGCGACGAAACAAAAATAGAGCCGCAAAAATATCCTGACAAGCCGATTTTGGCAGAGTAATCACCGACTTTACCATTACAGAACCAATTGTGACTGCTTCAAAGTTAATCCCACCCGCTGTTAGCCGTACAATATCTCTCTCTGTAAAAATACCTATTAATTTCGTATTCTCTGTGATTAAAATGCAACTAGAACGCGCCTCATGCATGGCAGGAAAACTTGAAGATGCCTTTTCAGTAGAGACCATACAACTACTGCCCCTAGTTTTATGCATTAAATCAATCACTGTCACCAGTGGTGTATCCGGAGAAACAGTCAAGGGTTGATGGTCAATAGCCGCTTCTATAATTGGGGTGCAAATTAACGGGTCATCCAGTTGCATGGCTAACTTGTTTGGCTTGATTTGGCTTGATTTGGTTTTATTTGGCGATCGCTAATAGACATTATGACAATTAAGAATTACAATTAGGGATGTAACAAAGCATAAGCCTATAAGCTTTATCCAAATAAGCTTTTAGCTCCTTAAAGGTTAATGAAATGATTTAGCAACTTACATCTCCCGCCTGTTAGCACATTATCAGGTTATTTACACATTTTCAGAGTTACTTTCTGTGGCAGAATTTTCTTTAGATTTATTCACACCAGATATTCTGGGTGTTTTGCCATAAAGTCTATCTAGAACTCGCTTTACGGAGATTCGTTTCCACTGGTGACCACGCTTAGTTTGATAACCATGCTGATTAAGCCAGTCGGCTACTTGTTGTAGGGATTTACCAGATTTATGATGACGGCGAATCAAGTCTATTACTTGCTGTTCCTGGGGTTCTTCTACAAGTTCACCATTCGCAGAAGTGAGACCAAAAGCAGGTGAGCCATAGCCAGCATAACCTCCCTGAGCCGCCTTAAGTTTCCGTCCCCGTTCTAGCCTTTCCCAAATTTTTTTTCCTGGGGATTGTTCAGCAGTCATATTCGTTAGGATAAAGTGATCTTTGTCAATATGGTAACTCAGGTTCTATGGGTCAAACAATTTTGGATTTTAGATTGAACCCATCTCTGTTCTCATAGTATTCCCTTAGGGTAGGTACAAACTTTAATTAAGAATTAATCAGTTAATCAATCGAGAATTGAACAACTGAGAATGTTAATAGGAGGTGGCTGCAATGGATAAAAATCAAATAGTTCGTTGCCCTAACTGCGGTAGTTTTGCTAAACGGCACTTCTTTAGCAGTTCTCAAACTATTTATATGAAATGTCCGGAGGAGCAATTGACTCAGACAGAATGCCCAAGCTGTGACTATCTGATGGTCATGTGTTCTCTAAATGGGCGTGTTGTAGAAGCTTACGCACCAGGTAGACCAAATCAGATAATTTCTAGATATCCAAATGCAGATAACCCAGACAATGTCAGCTCTGTGGCTCAACATATTTCGTCAGCAAAAACAAATTCATCTCCCAATCAAGTGACTATTTATGCTATCTAATAAAAATATTAGAAAGTACTGGCAATTAATTAAAATAGGAATCGCTTATGACCTAAGATAATAGTGAATTGACCTAAAGAATTGACTTTTTTTATTAACTCAAATCACAATAACCGGGGAATCTAGTAATGATGAAAGCTCAAGATATTATGACCAAAGACGTAGTCACCATTCGTGGTTCCGCCACGGTTGCTGAAGCAACGTTACTAATGAAAGAGAAAGGACTGCGGGCTTTGGTTGTAGATTGTCGCCATGAGGATGATGCCTATGGCATGATCACGGAGACAGATATTGTCTACAAGGTAGCAGCTTACGGCAAAGATCCCCAACAAATGCGAGTTTATGAAATTATGACCAAACCCTGCATTGTGGTCAATCCAAGTTTAGGTGTGGAATATGTAGCTCGGTTATTCGCCAATACTCGCATCCGCAGGGCACCTGTGATTAAAGACAAACTATTAGGCATCATCTCCATTAGCGATATCCTCACAAAGAGTGACTTTGTGGAAAGGCCAAAAGAACTGTTGTTAAAAGAGAGAATTCAAAAATCAATTGAAGAAGCTCGCGCTATTTGTAGTGCTAAAGGTACTGATTCCAAAGAATGTGCCGCAGCTTGGGATGAGGTAGAGGAGCTGCAAGCAGAAGCAGCCCATCAAAAGGCAGAACCCATGATATCAGCCAAAACTTCCTTTGATGAATATTGTGCAGCCAACCCTGACGCACCTGAATGTCGGATATATGATGATTAGTAAATATTCGTTAATAATTATCCATTTCCCAGTGTTATCTACCCAAAGTGTTATTCTACCGTAAGAGGACGAACATATGGCAACTTACAAAGTCAAATTAGTCAACGAAGCCGAAGGACTAGACAAGACTATTGATGTGGCTGACGACCAGTATATTTTTGATGCTGCGGAGGAAAACGATATAGACCTCCCAGTATCATGCCGTTCTGGTTCTTGTTCTAGCTGTGCTGGCAAAATGATCGCAGGGACAGTAGATCAGTCAGACCAAGCTTTCTTAGATGATGACCAAATTGCAGCAGGTTTTGTCCTCACCTGCGTTGCCTACCCCACTTCTGACTGCACAATTCAAACCCACCAAGAAGACGCATTGTATTAAATTTTCGTACTTAAGCTTTCACACTTGTAATTAGGTTAAAAAATTCCCCATGACTACAGCCACTTACATCCAAGATAGTGATTTTGACCAGCTTTTAAAGTATTCAGGACCTGTAGTAGTTGATTACACAGCAAGTTGGTGTGGTCCTTGTAAATTGATTAGTCCTTTCATAGACAAATTAGCAGAAGAATATGAAGGTCGTGCCAAAGTTGTGAAGCTCAGTCTTGATGACAACAAAGAAAGTGCTAAAAAATACGGTATTAAGAGTATTCCCGCTGTTCTCATTTTTAAAAATGGTGAGGAGGTAGAACGTCTAATAGGCAAGGCTCCCTATGAAACCTTTAGTGATGCACTAGAAAAACACCTTTAGTTTCAGCTCCATAGTAAGGGCACGGCATCCGCATACCCTCGGTATACAGAATCATTGTGCGATCGCCGTGTCTCTACGGAATAATCTATATGAAGCTAGGCATTTAAATCTAGAACAATTCAAGTTTTTGTCTAAAACCCCTGCCTAACCCAGTCTGAAATAGGGAAAATGTTAAGAATTTCAAATAATCTTATACATCAGTTAAGATTATCTTCTTCACTAACATTTTTGTGATCTGTGCTGGATGTAAAGGGTGGAATATAAGCGTGACAAGCATCTAAATTGCCTTTTACCCTTGCACTCAGCAATTCACAATAACCCCATTGGTATCCTTCCAGTTGGAAGTTGCGACAAAAACAGCATTCATGATTATGACGATTATTTGATGCTGAATTATTCATGAAAGTTTACAAACCTTATTATTTAAAAACATCTACATTTTAATTAAAACCATCATAATATATAGCTTAATTTTCAGATTTAAGAGAATAACTTTTGTATAAAAATATTGACATTAATCTAAATGATTATTTTAGATTAAATACAGGGAATTAAATAAATAATTAGTAGGGTAGTCAGTGGTTGACAAAAATTGTTTAACACATTTTGTTAACCATCTAGTGTTGATCATAATCAAATCTGTTTGATAACAAATTTAAATCAACCCCATCCATGAGTAATAAACATCATCTTAGCTTCACTTATTTATCTCAGGAAGACCTGCTTGATGCCGGCTGTTTCGATATTCGCATGGTCATGGATATTGCCGAAAAAGCCATGATGGAATTTGAGAGGCATCATGTAATTTTTCCTGAGAAAATTGTGCAGATTTTTAATCAGGCGACCCAAGAACGGATTAACTGTTTGCCCGCAACCCTCCTGGATGAAAAGGTGTGCGGGGTGAAATGGGTTTCGGTATTTCCCATGAATCCCATCCAGCACGAACAGCAAAATTTATCCGCCATTTTTATCCTGTCAGAAATTGAGACGGGCTTCCCTATCTGCGTTATGGAGGGCACTCTGGCATCAAATATGCGGGTGGCGGCCATGGGTGGTATTGCTGCCAAACACTTAGCCCGTCAGGATTCTGAAGTAATTGGTTTCATTGGTGCCGGGGAACAGGCAAAGATGCATCTCATCGCCATGAAAGCAGTATGTCCCAGCCTCAAGCAGTGTCGGGTAGCGGCAAAGCACTCTGTCACCCATGAGGAGCAGTTTATTGCTGAACTCTCACAGTTGTATCCAGATATGGAGTTTGTCTCAGTTAATACTAACGCCCAAAAGGCAATGGAGGATGCCGATATTCTGGTGACTGCCACCAGTGCCCAGGCTCCCCTACTCAAGGCCGCATGGGTGAAGCCAGGTACTTTCTACAGCCATGTGGGGGGCTGGGAGGATGAGTTTGAGGTGGCATTGCAGGCAGATAAGATAGTGTGCGACGATTGGGAAACAGTCACCCATCGTACCCAGACCTTAAGTAGGATGTATAAAGAAGGGTTGATTAACGCCAGTAATATCCATGCTGATTTACACGAATTGGTATCAGGGAAAAAGCCTGGCCGTGAATCGGAGACTGAACGGATATATTTCAATGCTGTTGGCTTGGCATATATTGATGTAGCGATCGCTATGGCTATGTTTAATCGAGCCCGTGAAAACCAAAAGGGTACAAACCTAGACCTACAACAGAGTATGGTGTTTGAGCATCCAGGTTTGGCATCGAAAGTGAAGCTTTGATGCTGGGGGAGCAAAAATATCATGTTTAAGCACCTGAGGGAATTAAATAGCAATACAGTCACAGTCAATATTGAAGGGGAGGATGTTCAAGTACCTGTGGGCGAGACTGTGGCAGCGGCAGTTTTAGTCCATAATTTGGGTTATACCCGCACCACTCCCATATCAGGGGCACCCCGCGCACCTTTATGTATGATGGGTGTGTGCTTTGAGTGTTTGATGGAAATTGACGGGTTGCCCAATCGTCAAGCCTGTCAGGTGCAGGTTGCAGAAGGTATGAAGATTCGTCGCCAGCAGGGAGTAGGATGAAAGTCAAAAGTCAAAAGTCAAAAGTCAAAAGTGAAGAAAGTTTGAGACTTATCTCTCGAAATAGATTAATGGCTCAAAAACCGCAGAGGAAGCAGGGAAAAGTGCGGTCTACCCTACACCGAAGCCGCTCCGCGTCTAAGGGGGTTTCCCCCAAGAGCAACTTTTCAAGAGAGAGAACGCAGAGGATAGAGAGACAGAGGAGATGGGTAATCTGGCATTGCTGAATCAGGATATGAAACGTCAAAATCACCTTTATTTTTCTTTGTAACTTTGCGTCTTTGCACGCCAGTTGCTTCAAGTCGGCGGAGCCGCCCAACGCACTGGCTCGTCTTTGCGTGAGGTAAATTCATATTTTCAATCAGCAACGCCGGTAATCTTATACTGGGAAGGGAGTAATATGCAGATTAAATGCACAACAGCATATCAGCTGGTGGTGATTGGTGCGGGGCCTGGTGGGCTGTGTGCTGCAACCACCGCTGCTAATTTGGGCATGGATGTGGTAGTACTTGATGAACAGCCATCCCCCGGTGGACAAATTTACCGGGGGATCACCAATACCCCCGCACACAGGTCAGCGTTGTTGGGTGCAGACTACCAACGAGGTGCTGATTTGGTCAAAGCATTTGGTGCCAGTGGAGCCAAGTATTTGCCCAATACCACTATTTGGTCTTTGAATTCCCGTCGACAGATTGGTATCCTGCGTCATGGTCAGGCATCCATAATTGAAGCCGAGCGGGTGATAGTTGCCAGTGGGGCAATGGAGCGTCCAGTGCCTTTCCCCGGCTGGACATTGCCGGGGGTAATGAATGCCGGAGCCGCCCAAATATTGCTGAAAACCTCTGGGGTGGTTCCCGCCAATGGCACGGTAATCGCCGGTGTTGGACCTTTACCACTGCTGGTTGCTTGGCAATATCTCCGGGCTGGGGTATGGGTGAAAGCGGTGCTGGAACTCTCCCCGCTCAGTAATTTGTGGCGTGCCGCACCCCGCTTACCAAGGGCATTAGGAGCCGGTAATTACATTAATCGTGGCTTAAAATACACCCTGGATTTACATAAAGGTGGAGTGCCAATCTACTACGGGATTTCCAGGTTGGAGGCTCAGGGGGACAACCAAGTTGAGGCGGTGTCATATGGTTGGGATATGCCGGGGATCAGTAGGCGCGAGACTATTGCCACGGACAACCTCTTGGTGCATTTTGGTGTGATTCCCAGAACCAATCTTACCAAAGCCGCTGGTTGTCAGCATATCTGGGATGATGGTCAGCAGTGTTGGCGAACCCAGGTGGATATGTGGGGCAACACCAATGTGCCTGGGATTGCAGTAGTCGGTGATAATGCGGGTATTGGTGGTGCCCGTAGTGCCGAACATAGCGGACGCTTAGCTGCCCTGGAAGCGGCTCGGAGCTTGGATATAATCAGCAGCCAACAGCGCGATGCTCCCAAGGGGGAGCTGCTACGCGATCGCATGGGTAAAAATGACCTCCAATGGATGCAGAAAGACCTGCGAGTTCGTCCCTTCCTAGAAGCTTTATACCGCCTACCGAATTCACTACTCGTCCCCCGTGATGACCAGACCTTGGTATGTCGCTGTGAAGAAATTTCGGCGGGGCAAATCCGCCAAGCAGTGCGGGAAGGGCATACTGATCCCAATCAGGTAAAATTTTATCTGCGCTGTGGTATGGGACCCTGTCAAGGACGGCAGTGCGCCCCAGCAGTTGCCCATATTGTCGCCGCCGAGAACAAACGCCCAGTCTCTGAATATACCCCCTTCCGGGTACGTCCACCGATACGACCTCTGAGTATTGCCCAGCTAGCTAACTTGGAAGTTGGGAGTGAGGGAGTGAAGGAGTTCGGAGTTCGGAGTTCAGGAGTAGGGGCGCATTGCGTGCGCCCTTGAGGAGTTAGTCACAAAGCATTTTCAGATCCGCAGGTTGTGGGATTTGACCGTGGGGGACAGCTTGAAAATAGGGAGTTCGGAGTGAAGGAGTGAAGGAGTGAAGGATTGAAGGTTGATGTGGTGATTATTGGCGGTGGCTTGATGGGGTCTTCCACGGCTCTACACCTAGCTATGGGTGGACAAAAGGTAATTGTAGTGGAAAAAAACAGCCCTGGCCGCCATGCCTCTGGGGTCAATGCGGGTGGTTTGCGTCGGCTGAATCGCCATCCGGCAGAGATTCCCCTGGCGGTGGTGGCGGCCCAAATGTGGCGGGATATCTATTCCCTGGTGGGCAGTGACTGTGACGTGAAACTCACTGGCCAGGTGCGGGTGGCAGAGAATGCAGGGGATTTACAGAAACTAGAGGAAAGGGCTGCCCTGGTAAGTTCCCTGGGCTTTGACCATGAGCAAATTATCGATCGCGATCGCCTCTACCAACTGGTTCCTGCCCTTGCGCCCCATTGCGTCGGTGCCCTGTATACAGCCGGGGATGGCTTTGCCCGTCCCTATCACGCGCTCACCGCCTTTCGCCGTAAAGCTGAGTCCCTGGGGGTGGAGTATCGCACTGGTTGCCGGGTTATTGGGTTAGATCGGTTGGGGGACTGTTGGCGGGTGGTGACAGAGCAAGCTAAATTTGATGCACCCATACTAGTCAATTGTGCTGGTGCCTGGGCTGGGGAAATTTGTCACTACTTAGATGAGCCAGTGCCCCTAAAAGTCGGTGCCCCAATGATGATGGTGACTGAGCGTTTACCCCATTTCCTCGACCCAGTAGTGGGTGTAGCTTCCCGCAAGTTGTCTTTTAAACAGATGCACAATGGTACGGTGCTGATTGGTGGGGCTTATCTTGCCGACCATGACATGGTAGCAGAAACTACAGCAATTGACTTTGTAAAACTCAGTGAAAGCAGCCGCACCGTCCAGGAACTGTTCCCTAGAATGACTGACGTGCGTATTGTCAGAACTTGGGCAGGGTTGGAGGCATTTATGCCCGATCGCATTCCGGTTATTGGTGCCAGTGGGAAAGCACCTAACGTGTATCACGCCTTCGGTTTCTCTGCCCACGGCTTCCAACTTTCACCAGTGGTGGGGCGAATTATGTCGGAGTTGATTTTGGATCACAAGAGTTCCCTGGCGATTGAACCATTTTCTATTCAGAGGTTTTAGTAAGGGCAGGGTTTGTATAATAATCAACTATACTTTCTAAACATCATTGATAAAATAAATTAGGCGTTGCTGAATCAACAGATGAATTTGTCTCACGCTCCAGGCACTCCAGGCGCAGAAAATAAGAGTTTAAGATACCTGATTTTTCGAGTTCATATTTCAATTCAGCAATGCCATAAATTAAGATAAATTGTGATATTAGTCAGTCATTAGTTGGTAAGTTTGAACAATATACTTAATTTCTCACTGATTACTGACTGCTATTGATTGCTCACTGATACTGCGAGGAATTATGCTATTAACTGAACGTCGCGCTGATCGGGTAGTTCTCTACAATATCAGTTGGCAACAATTTGAGAATTTATTAGTAGATTTAGGTGAAAGTCGAGCAGCTAGGGTCGCTTACGATGATGGCACATTAGAGATTATGACTCCATTACCAGAACATGAGTATTACAAAGAAATAATTGGTGACATCATCAAAGATGCAGCTGAAGTTTTAGAATTAGATTTTGAGTGTTACGGTTCAACTACCTGGAAAAGAGAATTAAAAAAGGCTGGAATAGAATCTGATAATTGTTTTTACTTCCAAAATGAAGCCTTAATTCGAGGTAAGCTGAAGTTTGATTTAAATCAAGACCCACCTCCAGATTTAGCTTTAGAAATTGATGTTACCAGTAAATCATTAGATCGGTTTCCTATTTATGCACGGTTAGGTATGCCTGAAATTTGGTGTTATGACGCTGAAGAAATCAAAATTTACCAATTGCAAGGTGAGGAGTATATCCCAACAGAAACAAGTTTAGTGTTTCCTAATTTGAATATTCAAGAAATTCCATCACTAATTGAAAGATACCGCATGGTAGGAAGACGGGTTTTCCGACAAGCAATTAGGGAATGGGTAAGGGGACAGATTGGTGAAGGTGAAAAACACCTGTGTGAACTACCCAGCATTTCCTAGGGTCTGTTTTCTTTCCTCGCCGTCACCCGCCCATAGTGCGGCTACACGTACTTTAGACGCAACAACGGCTTCGGCGCAGGGTAGACACTATGGATTGAGGTTTGGATGAACTGCGTGATGGCTTCAATCGGGCGATCGCCATTTACGACTGTTAGAGGGTAACGTTGGCGATATTCCTGAATCAAAAAACTAGCCTGTTCTTGGTAAACTGCTAAACGGTTGAGAATCTTTTCTGTTGTGTCATCTGGAAGACCCCGCTTTAACATCCTTTCCAACAAAATGTTTAAGGGAACGTACAACAAGAACACTCCATCGCAAGGCTGTCCTAATGAGTTGATCAAATGATCAAATTCTGCAAACTGAGACGAATTACCGGGAAATCCATCTAAAATCCAGCCTTTTTTAGCATCTGGCTTTGTCAAACGCTCTCGTATTGCAGTCAGAAGCAAACTGTCTGGAACGACTTCTCCTGCATCTAGATAATTTTGAATTTTTAAGCCTAGCCCAGTATTGCGAGCGATCGCCTGAGGTAATATCTCACTAGTAGATATATGTGCAATTTGCCATTGCTTCGCTAATATTGCAGCTTGGGTACTTTTACCTGCTCCCGGTGGCCCTAGAAAAATTAATCGCATACAAATAACTCCCTTATCACTAAAAAGGCAAAAACCGTACAGGAGTGTCCTGATTACTGTTCACGAGGTCGGTGCTTGTCAGCCTAGCTACATCTATTGCTAAGCACATTTAACTTGGCTCTGAACCATATTCAGAACCGAGCATAAATAAAACCTCTTTATCAAAAAGATTGTAAATACTTATCTGTTTATATTCGTAATCATATACCTTTATGGTGCCCTCTACAAGTGATTTTATATTTTTCACGTTTATTTTTGTAACATTTCTCTTTGCTTTGAAAGTTCTATAGCACTACGCCTCTGCGGTTAGGACATTTCTAAATCCTGAAACCTTTTGACAGCCTGCTGTTCCCTGTTCCCTGTTCCCTGTTCCCTGTTCCCTAGCACGTAGTGCTATACTCCCCATCTACCAAGACTGATGGGGATTTAAGCAAATACATATATCTAGACAAACAAACCTTTGACTTCACTCTGGGGAACAAAAAAATCGAAGTTAAGATTCCTGAAATTTCCGATTCGGAATAAAGACTTCTGTGTCTCCCGTATTATTGTTGAAACTCTCACAGATTTTAAGGGTCGGTTTATGGCTAAAAAGAGATTTAAAGATATCCAGAAAGACAAATCTGTTATAGCTAGTAACGGTAAGGTTTCTTCAACAGTACAAGAACAATCAAAGCCGAAGAAAATCAAGAAAAAAGTATATGAGAAAGAATTGAAGCGGCTTCAGATTGAATTAGTCAAACTTCAGGAATGGGTTAAACATCAAGGTTTAAGGGTAGTAGTTGTTTTTGAAGGTAGGGATGCTGCGGGGAAAGGTGGAGCAATTAAGCGAATTGCAGAATGTCTGAACCCCCGTGTTTGTCGGATTGCAGCTTTGGGTACGCCTACTGAACGAGAAAAAACTCAATGGTATTTTCAGCGTTATGTAGCTCATTTACCAGCAGCAGGAGAAATAGTATTATTCGATCGCAGTTGGTACAACCGGGCTGGAGTCGAGCGAGTGATGGGTTTTTGCACCCACGAACAATACGTTGAGTTCCTGCGTTCCTGTCCGGAATTTGAACATATGTTACAGCGATCGGGTATTATCCTAGTCAAGTATTGGTTTTCGGTCAGTGATGAGGAACAAGAACGACGTTTTCAGCAACGTCTTGATAACCCTACCAAACGATGGAAACTTAGCCCGATGGATTTGGAATCTCGTGCCCGATGGGTAGAATATTCCAAGGCAAAAGATGATATGTTTGCTGCCACGGACACAACTCTATCTCCCTGGTATGTTGTAGAAGCTGATGACAAAAAAAGGGCTCGCCTCAACTGCATTAACCATCTACTAAGCATCATTCCCTACGAAGATTTGACACCAAATCCGATCGAATTACCTCCCCGACAGAAAGCAATGGATTATATTCGCCCTCCTATGTGTATGCAAAAATTCGTACCACAAAAGTACTAGTACCGCTTTGCGTCAGTCAAAAGTCAGTAGGGGCGCAATGCTTGCGCCCTTGCCATTGGTAAAATTATTTTCATAAATCACCTAAGTATTACCAATAATATCAGGTTTGCCTAATTAGTTACGATGAAAACTTTGCAGACTGCTTTGCGCCTTTGCGTCTTTGCGCGAATTTTTATAATAACTGTTGACCCGGACATGATATAAAAGGCGATCGCAATTCAAAATCCCATCACAACAAAAAACGCCCCCCGTTCCCAGGAGGCGTTTTTGATGATTGTCGAGCAGGGATAAATCCCAACCCCTAGATTATTAACCGTTGATTGCAGGAGCACTCATTGCAACGGGAGCAGACTCACCAGCAGCCAAGTCCAAGGGGAAGTTGTGAGCATTACGCTCGTGCATTACTTCCATACCCAAGTTAGCGCGGTTGATTACGTCAGCCCAGGTTCCGATTACACGACCCTGAGAGTCAATCACGGAC
>JAAUYI010215235.1_pt1 | contig 22316 bp, 16 predicted proteins | sample 7278041 | NCBI WGS metagenome assembly JAAUYI01 (sample SAMN14350216, study PRJNA611818) | marine sediment metagenome | isolation source: surface marine sediment (0.6m) | place: French Polynesia: Moorea | collected 2018-08
AGCGAGATCGGCTCCTGGGCGATCTTGAGGATCTTGCGCACCTTGGAAGCCGGCAGGTCCATGCGGTGGCCGATCTCCTCGGCGGTGGGCTCGCGCCCCAGCTCCTGGACCAGCGAACGGCTGGTGCGGGTGAGCTTGTTGATCGTCTCGATCATGTGCACCGGGATCCGGATGGTCCGCGCCTGGTCGGCGATCGCGCGGGTGATCGCCTGGCGGATCCACCAGGTGGCGTAGGTCGAAAACTTGTAGCCGCGCCGATACTCGAACTTCTCCACCGCTTTCATCAGGCCGATGTTCCCCTCCTGAATCAGGTCCAGAAACTGCAGCCCTCGATTCGTGTACTTCTTGGCGATCGAGACCACCAGGCGCAAATTGGCGACAATCAGCTGCTCTTTGGCCCGTTCGCATTCGGCTTCGCCTTGGCGAATCTTGCCGATGGTTCGCGACACCTGCTCGAATTGGGTGCCATAGCGCTCTCCGAGAGTCTCGAGTTTGGCAGAGTATTTGTCGATCCGGCGCTTCTGGAGCGCCTTGAGCTCGTCATTGGTCTCGCGCTCGAAGGACTTGCGGGCACGCCTCAGGTCGTTCCTGAGGGTCGAGAACTCTCGGTGAATGTCTCGCAGGAGTGCCACCAGGGAGTTGCGGGTCTGGAGACTGAAATCGATCGATCGAATGTCTTTGGCAATCTTCGCCAACAGACGATCGATCTCGCGATCCCGCTCCTGGTACTTGGCGTCCTTCTTGTCAACCCCCTTCTGCTGTTCCCGGAGCTCGCGGATCTCGCGATCCTGCTCGTTGATACGTGTGAAGGTGGCGAGATTGGCCTGAATCCGCTCCGAGGATTTGGCGTCGAGAGTGCCGTCGGCCTCACCAGAGATCAACTCCTTCAGCACCCGTTGATCCTTCTGCGCCATCTCGTTGAGACGCAGGAGCTCGCCCAAAACCAGCGGATTCGAGCATAGGGCCTCGTAGATCATCCACTCCCCGTTCTCGATGCGCTGAGCGATTTCCACCTCGCCTTCGCGATCCAGCAACGGGACCGTGCCCATCTCGCGCAGATACATGCGGACCGGATCGTTGGTCTTCTCCTGCTCGGTGAGCCCGACCGGACTAGCTCCGTCACCGTCCTTCTTGTCGAAGTCGCCGGTCGGAACCGCGCCATCACCGAGATTCTGATGGCGTTCCGGCCTGCCGATGACGTCGACCCCGAGCTCGGTCAAACGCAGGTAGATCTCAGCGAGGTCGTCAGCCTGGCTGGCGACCTCGTCGGGAAGCATTTCGTAGATTTCGTCCCGAAGCAGGAACTGCTTGTCCTGCCCGAGCTCCAGCAGCTGCTTGACGGAGCTGTATTTGTCCTCGATCGCCATGACTTTCGTTACCTGCCTACCTGCCTGTCGCCATGTCCGTGCTCAGGGCTGGCGCCGCCCCCTCTTCGGACGTTAATTCTTACCAGAATCTGCCCTGCATGCCCGGGTGTAGGCTGCGGTTCAGAGATTTCTTTTCTTCGAGTAGCTGGGAGAGCCGTTGGTTGTCACCCTGTTGTTGCGCTTGTCGGATCTGCCGCATGAGATCGGTCTGACGGTGCTTTTTCCAACGACGCCTGAGCGTTTCGAGGCTATGTTCGAGGTCATCCTCTCCCTGGCCAGAAAGACCACCGTCTCCGGGAAGGCTATCCTCGTCAGAATCGGCATCTTCTAGCAGAAGACGAGCGGCGCGGTCAATAGCACCACCCTGTTCACGTAACCGCGCGACTACTTCCGCACCCGTGGGCACAGAGCAATCTTCGCCGTTATATAAAGCGCAAAGCGCGTGGTAAATATTCCGACATTCGGGATCAAAAAAAACTTCCGCCGGTGGCAGCTCGTTGGGCGGCGGTACGTCGGCACCCGGGCTGAGCATGAGCAGCAGTGTCTTTTCTTCCTCACCGGCCGCTGGATTGCCGACGCTGGGGCCGGTGGGCGCCTCGGGTGCCTCGCCGCTCCCGGAACGAAAGTAGTCTTTCGCTCCGCGTTTGCCGCGCAGGGCGCCTTCGGGCACACCCAGGTACTCGGCCGCGCGCCTGCGATAGGCTCCGCGCTCGATGTCGCCTTTCACCGCGCGCAGCAACTCGGCGATGGTCGCGGCGGATCGAGCCTGAGCCGCGGGAGTGCGGTCCGACGGGGGCGGGATATGACGCTGAACCTCGAGCCAGACCGCGTCTTCAGCCGCTGCCACGATCTCGCGCACGGCTTCGGCGCCGGCTTCCATCCGCCAGGAGTCGGGATCATGACCGGCCGGGAAACGAGCCCGCCGAACGGCGAGGCCCGCACCGAGAAGAATCGGCAGCGACCGCTGAGCGGCCTTCTCACCCGCGGCGTCACCGTCATAACCGAGCGTCACCTCGTCGGCATACCGGGCCAGGAGCCGCGCTTGTTCGGGGGTCAGCGAGGTCCCCATTCCGGCGACTGCCCACGCAATGCCGCTGGCGACCGCGCCCAGGACGTCGAAGTATCCCTCGACGAGCAAGGCCTTGCCGCCCTCCCGAAGATCGCGCTTCGCCTGGTGAAAGCCGTAGAGCAGGTTGCCTTTGTGGAAATGCTCGGTCTCACTGGTGTTGACGTACTTCGCCTTGTCGTCACCCAGGGTTCGGCCGCCGAATCCGGCCAGACGTCCCGAAGGGGTATGGATCGGAAACATCAATCGATGGCGAAAACGGTCGTACGGATTACCCGTGCGCTCGCTCCGACCCACCAGGCCCGCGGCGATCAGGTCGTCCACAGGAATGCGCCCGCTGAGTGCCCGCAGCAGGTTGTCCCAACCTTCGGGGGCATACCCGAGTCCGAAAGACCGGCGTAGCTCGGGCGTGATCTTGCGCTCATCGAGATAGCGGGTGGCGAACGAGCTGCGAGTGAGTTGATTCTGAAAGAACTCCGAGGCCGCCTCGAGGGCTGAACCGAAATCTCGCTGGGGTCTCGCGCGACCGCCGGCGGTCTCCGCGGGGAGCGGGATCCCGTAGCGCCGGGCCAACTCCTCGACCGCCGCGGGAAAATCATCGCCGCTGTGTTCCATGTAGAGCTTGAAGGTGTCGCCTCCGATGCCGCAGCCGAAGCAGTAGAAAAGCCCTTGGACAGGATCGACGCTGAACGACGGCGTCTTTTCCTTGTGGAACGGACAAAGACCTTTGTAGCGCCGGCCCTTCTTCTCGAGTCGCGTCATGTCGCTGGCGACATCGACGATGTCGGCAGCGTCACGAACCGCCTGGACGAGCTGGGGGGTGAGCCGGGTCATGGTCAGGACCTGAGGCTGGCGATGGTGGCGCCATCGCCGCCTTCCTGAGCGCGTCCCGCGCGATGCCCGGCCACCGCCGGATGGGATCTCAGGTGCTGGCGGACGGCCGATCGTAGGCGCCCGCTGCCATGGCCATGGATAATCCTGACTTCAGCCAGCGAGTCGAGCAGCGAACGGTCGAGGAAACGGTCGAGCAGATCGAGTGCCGGCTCGACCCGCTGACCGATCAGCTTGAGCTCTCGCTGTGGCTCGAGGCTGTCGTCCGAGGCCGGCCGGGAGATCTTGAGCTTCGGCGGCGATCGGCGGGCTTTGGACGAGCTCCCGCGAGCGTCCGGTGGCTTTCCCGTCGCGACCAGATCCCGCTCGTGGCACTTCAAGGACTTGCCCGCGACCCTGACCTGCGCCCGCCCGCGATCCAGTTTCTCCAGCGTGCCGGTCCATCCCAGCCGGCGATGTTTCACGGTCGCGCCAACGACGACCTCGCCTTCGCCCTCGCTCTCCTCGGCAATTTCGAAGTCCGGCGCGGAGCTAAAGAGGCGCTCGGTCGCCTCTGCCGCGAGGTTTCGTCGTCGGCCGGCCTCGAGCTGGGCGCGCAGCCGTTCGACCTCGCTCCTGAAACGCTGGCGGGTCTCGCCCTGAAAGGCCTCGAGCCGACGCTGGAAGGTCTGATTCAGGGTCTTGCGCTCCTTCTGAAGCTCGGCGCTTTGTTCGGCCAGGCGTTGTCTGAGCTTGACTGCATCGGCCAGCTCCAACTCGAGTCGGGCATGTTGCTCAGCCAGATCCTGGCGGGATCTCTCGACCTCGGCCAGCAGACGGCGTAAGTCGCGGTGCTCGGAACCGAGCAGGGCTTCGGCGCGATCGAGCCAGGGTTCCGGCAGACGCAATCGGCGAGCCAGGGCCAGCGCCTCACTGCCACCCGGCGGGCCGGGCAGCAATCGATAGGTCGGATGTCCGGTGTCGCCGTCGAATTGCATGGCGGCGCAAAACGCACCGTCTGTCTCGAGAGCGGCGACCGCCACCTGGCTCAGATGGGTGGTAATCAGCATCAGGCATCGACGTTCGATAAGCCCTTCGAGGAGCGCGGTCGCCAGTGCTGCTCCTTCCTCGGGATCGGTGCCGGAGCCGAGCTCGTCCAGCAAGATCAAGGCGTCTGGCCCAGCGGCGTCCCAGGCCTCCCGCAGCCGAAGCAGTCTGCCGCTGAAGGTCGAACGATCCGCCAAGAGATCCTGATCATCGCCAACCGTAGCGACGATACCGCTCAAGAAAGGCAGGCGGCTGCCGGCGGCGGCAGGTATCGGCAGGCCGCAGAGATGGGCCATCGCCAACAGGCCGGTGGTCTTGAGTGCCACGGTTTTGCCACCGGCGTTGGGGCCGGTGATGATCAAGGCTCGCTGGTCGGTCACCAACTCGAGGTCGAGGGGCACGATCGCGTCGGTATGCCCCTCCTGCTCCAGCGCCTCGCGACGCAACTCTGCCAACCCCGGATCGAGCAGCGGATGTCGCGCCTTGATCAGAGTCAGCTCGTGCCGTTGGCCTAGCTCGGCCAGACGACCGCCGCTGGCGTCGCCAAAGCGCACGAAGGCCTGTAGCAAGTCAATCTCGGCGACGAAGGCTGCTTGTGCGCGGAGCGCCGGGAGCTCTTCGCCGAGCCGCCGGATCAGATCGGCGAGGATCCGTCGCTTCTCGGCGGCCTCCTCGTCGCTGATCTGCTGCAGCTGATTGTTGCTCTCGACCGCCTCCAAAGGCTCGACGTAGAAACTCCGGCCGCTTCCCGAGCGACCGTGCAGCAGTCCCGGCAAGCGACCGCGGGCGCCGGCTTGGAGTACCAGCACCAGTCTCCCGCCGCGCAGTGGGATCGTCTCTTCCGAGAGATGCTCGCGGTGCTTCTCCACCAGCGCGCCGAGTTGCTGGTACGTTTGGCTTCTGACCCGTCGTAGCTGGTTCCGGAGCTTGGCGAGCCGCGGGGTCGCGTCTTCGCGAATCTCGCCACGCGGATCGAATGTCTTGCGCAGCGCGCGCTCGAGCTCGGCGCAGGAGGGCAACGCTTCGATCAGCGACCCCAGGCCGGGCAGCGGCGGATCGGCTTCGGCGATCCGGCGGGCGGTCGCTGAGGCGATGGTCAGCAGAGACCGGATCTCGACCAGGTCGCGACCGGTGAGCGACCGACCGCCGTCGGCGACCGCGCGCAGCAGAGGGCGCAGTGGCCGCTCGCAGTACGGAACCAGCGGTTGCGCGGCGAGCAGACGACGCGTGTCCTGGAAGCGACTCCGCCGCTGCTCAAGCTCTGGAAGGCTCTCGAAAGGTCTTTGCTCGACGATGCTTTGCCGGCCGAGATCGCTGGCCGCCAGGTGGGCGACGAGGCGCAGCAGGGATGGGAGCTCAAGAGCGAGCTCGGTGGCATCGGAGACGACAGGGTGTGGGCTCATCGGCTTGCTCGCGGTCACCGATCCCGGGGATATGAGTGGCTTTCTCGGTGATCAGCCCGGCGAGGAGAGACGGTTAGCCCAATGAAAAGCGGGAGCGAGGCACCTCGCTCCCGCCAATCTTCCATGACCGAATCGAGTCAGATAAGTCCCAGCCGGCGTTCTTCGGCCAGCTTGCGTAGCATCTTCTTGCGCCCTTGGAGCGCCTTGCGCTTACGCTTCACACTGGGTTTTTCAAAATGCTGGCGCTTCTTGAGCTCGGTCAAGACGCCGGCTTTCTCACACTTCCTCTTGAATCGACGAAGAGCGTTCTCGAAGCTCTCTTCGTCGCGTACGTGGACAATGGGCATGTGGGGCTATCCTCTCGTTCTGGTCTAGCGTAGGGCGTGGCACAGTCTGTTCGACAGGTCTGACGTCCAACAGTCGTGCCGGAGGTGGATCGGTCTGGAAGGTCGCCGGCTGACGTCGGGCAGAGAGCTGCGTCAGACTAAAAGTCGGCAAGCTTCGATTTTCTCCCAGAACCGACTCCAAGTCAAGATCCGGATTCCTCCTCCTGCGCCTTGACCGCCTCGAAATCGGTCTTGTAAACCTTCAGAGAGCCTTTCCGCTCGCGGAAGAAGACCGCTGCGGCCGTATTCGGCGGATCCTCTTTGGGATAGAACCAGCCGATGACGCCGCCGTCGAACTCGCGCACATTCTGTGCTTTGGGCGTGCCGAGGAGCTCGCGGACCTCGTCCTCGGTCATGTTCTTTTTGATCTCGGCCAGTCGCTCCTGGGTCATGTACCTGCGGGCTTCGGCGTCAGCGATGGCCGCGGTCAGCTTCTCGTTGTCCGGGTCCAAGGTCAGGGCCTGATTGTAGATGTCGATGGCTCGGCCGTACTCGCCCCCGTCGATATAGCCCTGGGCCAGATCGATATCCAGATCGCTCTTCATGCGAATCGCCTTGGTCTGCACTTCCGTGAGCTCGCCGCCAACGCTGATCCCTTGGTCGTTGATGAACTCCACCAGCTGGGCGCCGAAGTCGTCCGACAGTTTGTAGACCTCGTTTTGGATCGTTTCGGCCTGTGCTGCGAGCTCTTCAGGACTGGGAGGCGGCTCGGCACCTTCCGCTCCCTCGCCCTCGCCCTCGCCCTCGCCCTCGCCGCCTTCAGCCTGCTCTTCAGGAGGGTTGTCGATCAACTGTTGAAGCTCCGCCAGCTCGGTGCGTTTGGCGTCGAGCTCGGCCTTGGTTGTCTCCAACGCCGCCCAGTCTTCTGTGGCTTTGGCCGCTTTCAGTTCTTCCTCGGACACCTCTGGTTCACATCCGAGCAGAACCAACAAGGCCAACGCGGTGCCAGCGAGAGCGAAGAGCTTGGTTCCTCTACGCATTGGTTTCCTCCTTTGAATCACTGAGACGTTGAGCCCTCAATCTAGCACATCGTCATCGAGACCGACAAGCGTGCGAGCCCTGTGCCAGGCTGGCAAGAGCCCGCTAAATGCCCGTCCGTCAAGGGTTTTGCCCAGGCGCGGTGCCTTGACATGAGGGCCAGGTTGAAAAATAATCCTAGTCTTCGTCTGGAGAGATCAGTGCGCCGGGACTAAGTAAATCGGAGCCTCGTGGAGGAGAGTGAGATGTCGGAGTCGGCTGAAGAATCGCAGCGGTCTGGGGAGCAGCGGCGCGACCCGGAATGGCTCGATCGTTCGGAGCAGGTGGATGCCCACGTCGCCTCGACGGTCAAGAAGATGGTGCGGGATCTCCAGGATCTCGCTTCGGCGGCCGAAGACGAGGCCGTCGGACAGCTGCTCGCTGCGACGGCTCGGGTCGACGGCGAGACGACCCAAAGCGGGATTCTCAATGCCCTTCTCGAAGAGAGCCAGAGATTCGCTTCGCGAGCGGCATTCTTCCTAACACGTCCGGGTGAGGTTCGTGGATGGTCGGGTCGAGGGTTCTCGGGCGTCGAGAGGGTGAGCCTCGACTACGACGACAGCGAGCTGTGGTCGCGCATGGCCAATCAGACAGGGGTCTTGAAACTGAATGCTGAGGATAGCGGTAACGTTTGCCGTAGCCTCGGCGCGGACTCCGGTGTCTCCGGTGTCATGATTCCGTTCATCCTACGCGGCCAGCTCGGAGGTGTTCTGTACGCAGATCGCCTCGAGGGTGAGGCCGGCCTCGGCGTCGCAAGCCTTCAGCTATTGACGCATTCGGCGGCTCAAGCCGTCGAGACCGCGGCCGTTCGCGGGGGTAGCTCGCCGGCTCTTCGCTTGAGCTCCGAATCGGCGGCGACAGCCTCATTGTGGCAGCCACCTGAGGATGCGGCCCCGGCTGTCGCGACCTCGGCGACCGCGGTTGCTGGAGCCGCCGCGGCGATCGCCGGAGCCACCGCGGTCGCAGCGGAAGTTGCGAGGGCAGCAGATGTTGCGAGGGCAGCGGATGTTGAGAGGGCCGAAGAGCCGGCCGAGGCCGAAGAGGCGGATGAGTCCGCAGTCGTCTCAGAAGACCCATCCGTCGAGGAGGCCGAGGAGCAGGCGCTCGCCGAAGAGGTGGAGGTCGAAGAGGAGGCGGAGCTCGAAGCAGCGCCAGCCATCGAAGCAGCGCCCGTCGTCGAGGAGCCGCCCGCCGTCGATGTGGCGCCTGCCGTCGATGTGGCGCCTGCCGTCGAGGAGGCGCCCGCCGTCGAGGAGGCACCCGCTGTCGAGGAGGCGCCGGTCGCGGAAGCTGAGCCGGCTGCCGACGCCGAAGCGGTGGACTTCGAAATGGTGAGCGAGGGTGAAGACGATCTGCAGGCTGTCGAAGATATCGAAGCCGAGCTCGAGCCCGAGCCCGAGCTCGAAGACACCTCAGACCTGTGGGCGGTGGAAGAAGAGGCCGAGGAAGAGCTGGACGAGGAGGAGGAAGAAGCCACCTTCGTCGGCCCTGCACCGGTCGCGGAACCGGCCACCACGGAGGCGCCCGCGATGCCCGTACACCCAGAGGTAGGGCAGGAGACCGTCCGCCTGGACATCGCCGCTCTTCAGGGCCAGATGCCGCCCGTCGGCGAGATGCCCGTCGCCAGCGAGCCGCCCGTCGCCAGCGAGCCGCCCGTTGTCGAGGAGGAAACAGCCAAGTTACCTCAATGGGAGGTCGAGGCCGCACCCAAGCCGGCAGCTCCGGAGTTCGAGCTTGAGCCGGTGGTCGAGCCAACGGCCCCAACCCTGGAGGTTGAGCCTGTGCCCGAAGAACCGGTGACGGCAACGATGTCCACGCCGGACTTCTCGGAAGACGCGACGATCATCAGTCCGCGCGAGGACATCACTTCGCCAACGGACGGCGGCTACGTGCCGCCAGCTCCGGTGACCCCTTCCACCGAGGTCACTCCGCCAGCGGAGGTAGCCCCTCCCTCCACAGAGGTCGCGCCGCCAGCCGAAGTGACACCGCCGCCCAGCACGGGTTTTGCGGCGCCACCAGCGGCCAAGCCGGATGCTACGGGCACATCTCAAGTCGTGCCGCCGACCGATATTCAAGGGCCGGGATCCGCATTCGGTGCGGCTTCATCAGGGGTCATTCCTGAAGGCGAAGAGGCCTTGCACGAGGAAGCCCGCCGCCTGGCACGTCTACTGGTCAGCGAGATCAAACTCTACAACGAGGAGATCATCGAGGAAGGTCGGCGTTCCGGGAACATCTACGATCGGCTCAAGGACGATATCGATCGTTCACGCCAGATGTACGCGGAGCGCATAGACCCACGACTGCTCAACAGCGAAAACGACTACTTCCGTCAGGAGCTGGTCCAGCGCCTCGCGGGCGGCGATGAGCGGCTCTTGGGTTATTGAGGGCATCGAGTCACGAGCCCGTTCGGTCATTCAGCTCATCGCAGCGTCGCTGATCTCGCTCCTCGTGCTCGCCTGTGGCGCGAGGCTCGAGCCCTCTCAAGGCGTGTCGGACGCTCCAAGAGCGTCCGATGGCGTCGTCTCGCATAGCCCGGTAGTTCTCATTACGCTGAGCGGTTTGCGTCCGGATGTCGTCGGGGCACTCGGAGGACCCTCTCACTGGACGCCGCATATCGACGCCTTTGCGCGCGAAGCGGACTGGGTGGGCTCGACGATCACCGCCTCCAGCGCGCCGGCCGTCGCGCTGGTCTCTATGATGACCGGTGTCTCCCCCTGGCACCACCAAGTCGTGACTCATGGCCCGGCGTTGCCGCGACCCGGGATCCGGCTCTTGGCGGAGGCCCTCGCAGAGGCCGGATACCAGACGATGGCACGGGTCCCCCTGGAGTATGACCTCCAGGAGTACGGCTTGCTGAAAGGCTTCAGCGAGGTCAGCGAAATCGAGCCGCTCAGCCAATCGGTTGCGGCCTTCGATCGCTCCGTGGGGGACCGGCCGGAATTCCACTGGTTCCATCTACGCGAAGTCAACGCGGCTTTTCGGCGCCGCGACGGTGAGTTGCCGCGGCTCGCGGCTCGCGTGGCGCGGATGCCAGGTCCGTTGCCCTATCGAATCCAGGCCTGGCGACTCCTGACTTACGCCGATCCTGACCTGCCGTTGCCAGCCGAGGAACGGAGGCTCGCCTGGGAGCTTTTCTGCCACGAAGTCGCCTGGGCAGATCATCAGGTTGGAAAGATCCTGAAGTCTGTCCGCGACAGCGGACGGTGGGACAACGCCTGGGTCATCTTGACCGCATCTCAAGGCATGGAATTCGGCGAACACTCGCAGGTTCTCTATGCTCAGAACCTCGGCCGGGAGTCGATCGAGGTGCCCTTGATGATCAAGCTTCCCCGGGTCTCGCGCGGAACCCTGGCGGTGCCGGACGACATCCGTGTCAGTCAGCTTCGGCTCTGGGCAACCCTGGTCGAGAGCGGCGGCGGGCGTCTGGAACCGGTCCATGAGCCAAGCCTGTTCCGCGCCGTCACGCCACCTATCCTCTCGGAGCTTTATGCGCGAAACGGGGTCAATGAATTCTCCCTGTTGGACGGAGACGTGCAGCTGTTCTGGTCGACCCGGTTTGCTCCCGAGGAGCCGGAGTTCTACTACGCTCAGCTGGCTTCGAGAGGTGGAAAACCGCCCCTGACAGAGCCGGCCCATCGAATCCTCAGTCGCCTCGAGCTCGCATTCAAGAGGGCCTTGCCGCTCTCCAGCCGACAAGCGGGCGAGTCCCCGCGATTGCGCCTCGAGCGCTGGAACGGGGCCGGATTCGAGCCGCTGGAGGATCCCGCGCGGGCGCAGACGCTAGCGGCCCAACTGCGCCGGCGATGGATGCGTCACGTCGATCGAGAGAGGACTCCGATCGAAGAATCGTCGTTGAGCGGTGCCGTGCAGTGATATAATCTTCTGCTCGTTCGCTCAGGCCGTAAGGGTCCATAGCTCAGTGGTTAGAGCAACCGGCTCATAACCGGTTGGTCCCTGGTTCAAATCCAGGTGGACCCACTACTTCCGAGACTCTCACAGGCCAGAATCCCGAGATCCCGACAAGACTGACGGAGCCGAAAGATATGTCAGGCCATCTGGACGCCATCGTTTCCCTCCACACCACGTTGATCGAGCTGTCGGCCTCCGAGCAGCGTCTCAACACGATCCCGGAGTGGATGCGAGAGCTTCACGACGAGCACAGTCAGAGGAAGGGCGAGATCGACGCGGTTGCGGTGGAAGGCGCCGCGGCGGAGCAAGAACGCCGGGAATCGGAAGCGGCCTTAGCAGATGCCGAAGCACAACAGAAGAAATACCAGGAGCAGCTGGGCAGGGTTTCTACACAGCGAGAGTATGGCGCTTTGCTGACCGAGATCGACACCACGAAGGATCAGATCTCCCAGAATGAGCAGGCCGCGATCGAAGCAGCCGAGCGCAAAGATCAGGCAGATGCCAAGCTGGTCGAGCTCAATGAAGCGTTTCGCGATCTCGACGAGCGGTACAGCGCCGAGCTCAAGAAATGGGAAAGCGAGAAGCCGGCGGTCGCCGATATCGTCAAGCAGCTGACAGCGCAGGTCGATGAATTGCGTGCGGCGATTCCTCGCAACGTCTTGGTGCTGTTCGACCGTCTATATGAGCGCTCCAGTGGCGCTGCCTTGGCTCGCGTTCGGAAGACTCACGTGGTCAAAGGCAACGCGATGTGGCACTGCGAAGCTTGTAGCTATAACGTGCGTCCGCAGATCATGGTCGAGATTCGCGATCGCGGAAGTCTCTGCCAATGTGACAGCTGCAAACGCATCCTCTACTGGGAAGACGAGGAGTAGTCTGTCTTGACCGGCACCGTCGAGACAGCGGTTGCCGAACGCCTGAGCGAAGTGCGACGGCGCCTCGGAGAGGCCTGTAGGCGCGGCGGTCGCGATCCCGAGGGAGTCGTCCTCTTGGGGATCAGCAAGCGTCAACCGCTCGAGAGGGTGCGAGCGGCGATCGATGCCGGGCTCAGGGTACTGGGCGAGAACCAGGTACAGGAAGCCGTCACCAAGAGCGCCCAGCTGCCGGTCGATGTCGAATGGCACCTGGTCGGACACCTGCAGTCGAATAAGACGAAACCCGCCGTCCGGCTCTTCGATACGATCCACTCCGTCGATCGTCTGAAGATCGCGCGCAAAATCGATCAGGAAGCGCGTCGCCAGGAGCGGCAGATCGATGGCTTCGTCCAGGTCAATCTAGGCGATGAACCGAGCAAGTATGGGTACGCCAGGGACGGTCTGGCTGAGGCGATGCAACCCTTGGCCGAGCTCGAGCACCTGCGTATCGTCGGCTTGATGGCGATTCCTCCCTACGAAGAAGATCTTGAGGCCGCGCGCGGATGGTTTCGAATGCTGCGCCAGCTCAGGGATGAGCTTGGCGCACGTCCTGAATGGCGCGACTGGCCAGGGTGGCTGTCGATGGGTATGAGCCACGACGCCGTGGTGGCGATCGAAGAAGGCGCGACTCACGTTCGGGTCGGCACTGCGATCTTCGGCGAGCGGCCTACCGCGCCAGGGGCCGGTCAGAACTGAAGCTGGTCAGAATCAAAGCAGCCCACTCCGATGGCCATTGCCACCCTGTCGGACCTCGTCTTTCACGTCCGGGAGATCTCGAGTGGCCAGCCGGAGCTGTTGTCGGTGGTGCTCGGTGGCCGCCGAGAGGCTCTCTCGACGGCGGACTTCGTCCGTAACATCCATTCCCTGGCGCTGGCCCTCGAATCGCGCGGTCTGGTGAAGGGCGAGAGGGTCGCGATCTTCGCCGAGAATCGGCCCGAGTGGCACATCGTTGATTTCGCTTGCCAGTTGATCGGGGCTCCGACGGTGCCCCTTTTTCCAGCCCTCGGGCGGCGGCAGGTCGGCTTTGTGCTACGCAATAGCAGCAGCCGTTGGGTGTTCTACTCCGACTCAAGTAAGCGCGATCTACTCGACAGCCTCGGTCCTACCCTCACGTCGCCACCCAGCCTCGTGGCTTTCGATAGCGACGCCATCACCACAGGTGGAACCTCGATCACTCGCATGATGGGCGATGGCGCGACACGCATTGGCGACGTACCGATCGAACGTTTCAGGGGCCGTGTAGAGGAAGACGATCTGGCCAGTTTGATCTATACCAGTGGTGCGACCGGTGACCCCAAGGGAGTGATGCTCAGCCATCGGAATCTGGTCTCCAACGTGTTGGCTTGCGGCGAGATCTTCGATTTGTCGACGGACGACCTTGCCGTTTCGCTGCTGCCCCTGTCTCACGGCTTCCAGCGCACGGTCGACCACCTATGCTTCTATCGCGGGGTCGAGATTCACTACCTGCCAACGATCGAAGACTTGCCATCGACGCTGCGGCGCGAGCAACCGACGATCCTCGCCGCTGTTCCAGCCGTCTACGAGCGGGCTGTTCAGCGAACTTATGAGCTGGCGGGTCCCACGGGTTCGACTCGCCGTAGGATCTTCGACTGGGCGATCGCCGCCGGCATGCGTCACGCGAACTCTGAACGCGACGGGTTCGTCGGGCCCCTGGTGTCTCTGAAGCGCAAGTTCGCCGATCTCTTGGTGCTCCGCGGCATCCGTCGATACTTCGGCGGTCGCCTGCGCCTACCGATCTCGGGAGGTGGACCCATCTCCACCGAGATCAGCGACTTTTTCGAATCGGTGGGCACGCCGCTGTTCCAGGGCTACGGATTGACCGAGACCTCCCCGGTGCTGGCCTCGAGCGCGCCGAACCAGCATCGACCGGGTTCGGTCGGGAAGGCGCTATCGACGGTCGAGCTCAGAGTTGCCGAGGATGGCGAGATCCTGGCCAAGGGCCCGGGCGTGATGAAAGGCTACTGGGCCAACCCGCAGGCGACCGCCGAGTCGGTCGACGACTCGGGGTGGTTACACACCGGAGATGTCGGCCGCATCGATCAGAGCGGTTATGTCTTCATCACCGACCGCAAACAGGATTTTTTGACCCTGACGACCGGTGAGCGTATCGCGCCACAGCCGATCGAGAAGCATCTCACCAGCCACGGCTTGCTGGCTCAGGCGGTGATCGTCGGTGACGGTCGTCGGCATCTGGCTGCGTTGCTGGTTCCCGACTTCGAACGACTTCGCATGGAATTTGGCGAGTTGACCGACGCCGAGATCGTCCAACACCCAGAAGTCTTGGAGCGTCTCGGAGAGGCCGTCGCGAGCGTCAACGCCCGACTCTCCGAGGCCGAACGAATCCTGGAGTGGCGTTCGCTCGACCGCCCGCTCTCGGTCGAGAACGGTGAGCTGACCCACACCTCGAAGCTCCGGCGTCGAGTGGTAGTGCAGCGCTTTGCCGATCAGATCGTGGCGCTGTACTCGCGCGACCCCTCGTAAGGGCGACGCCTGCGTCTCGTAGGGGCGACGCCTGCGTCGCCTGGATCAGCCGCGGTTTGGGGCGGCAGCCTTGACGTCTTCGCCGACGCCGTCTTCGAACTGCTGGAAGTTATCGACGAACATCTCCGCCAGCCGGTTGGCCTGCGCGTCGAAAGCGGCTTGATCAGCCCAGGTGTTGCGCGGAACCAGCACGTCGTCCGGCACTCCGGCGACGCTTTCGGGAATCGCCAAGCCGAAGATCGGATCGGCCTGGGTGGCGATGTCGTCGAGCTCGCCGGTCAGAGCGGCGGTGATCATGCGCCGGGTATAGGCGAGCTTGATTCGCTTGCCAGTACCGTAGGGGCCACCCGACCAGCCGGTGTTGATCAGCCACACTCGGGCTCCATGACGGGTGATCTTCTCGCCCAGCAGCTGACCGTAGACACCGGGGTGCAGGGGCATGAACGGAGCGCCGAAGCAGGTGCTGAAAGTCGCCGAGGGTTCGGTGACCCCGGCTTCGGTACCGGCGACCTTGGCGGTATAGCCGCTCAGGAAGTGGTACATGGCCTGCGCTTCGTTGAGCCGGCTGATCGGCGGCAGGACGCCAAACGCGTCGCAAGTCAGGAAGATGACGTTCCTCGGATGCCCGGCGCAACCGCCCAGGTCGACGTTGCTCAGCTGAGTCAGAGGGTAGCTGGCGCGGGTATTCTCGGTCAGGGAGTCGTCGTCGAGGTCGATGCGGCGAGTCTCGGGGTCGAAAACGACGTTCTCCAGGATGGTGCCGAAGCGTCGCGTGGTGGCGAAGATCTCGGGCTCGCCTTCCGCGTCGAGGCGTATCACCTTGGCGTAGCAGCCGCCCTCCATATTGAAGACGCCATGCTCCGACCAGCCGTGCTCATCATCACCGATCAGCGTGCGGCCAGGATCGGCCGAAAGGGTGGTCTTACCAGTGCCTGAGAGGCCAAAGAAGAGCGCCACATCGTCGCGGGTCTCGCCGTAATTGGCGCTACAGTGCATGGCCATCACCTGCCGCTTCGGCAGCAGATAGTTCATCGTGGTGAAAACGCTCTTCTTGATCTCGCCGGCGTACTCCGTGCCGCCGATCAGCGCTATCCGGCGGGCGATATCGAGCAGGATGAAAGTGCCGCTATGGGTGCCGTCGGTTTCGGGATCGGCCTTGAAGCTCGGGGCATTGATCACCGTGAACTCGGGCTCGAAGTCGTGGAGCACCTCACCGTTCGGTTCTTCGATGAACATATTGCGGGCAAAGAGGTTCTGCCACGCGTTCTCATTGATCACCCGCACCCGCAGCCGATAGTTGGGGTCGGCGCCGGCGTAGCCGTCGAAAACGAAGAGGTCTCGATCCTTCCAATGGTCTTGAATGCGGCGTTCCAGATCATTGAAGGTCTCTCGGGCAAAAGGCTTGTTGACCTTGCCCCACCAGATGTCGTCTTCCGTCGAAGGCTCGCGGATCACGAACTTGTCATGAGCGGCACGACCGGTGTGTTCGCCGGTCTTGGTGACCAACGGTCCCTCCAGCGCCAGGCTGGCTTCGCCGCGTTGGAGAGCCTGCTCGTAGAGTCGAGCCTCCGGCAGATTCCAGTAAACCGTACCGGTGGTTTCGATGCCCTGAGGCCCCGGGCGCCCTTCCGAGGCGCCGCGATCGAGGCCAAAACGACTGATGAACGGGCCGAGGTTTTTCATATCAGCTTCGCTCCCGCCGGCGGAACCGCTTGAGCTCCTCTTCTTTGAACATGTAGCGGATGTTGTGTTTGGGAATCAGAAGATTGGGACCGTTTTGGCGATTGAGCTTGATCGCCTTCTTGTCATACCACTCGATCCAGCCGCGCAACTCCTCGTCGTTGGTCAAGACGACGACCATCGCCGTCTTGCCCGCCATCTGTTTGAGGTAGTAGAACTCCTCGGCGTTGGTCTGCTCCGGAGGGGCTTGCTTGCGTCGCGCTCCGCGGCTGGATCTTTGCTCCGCGACGTCGGGTCGGATCAATTTACGTTGAGTCATCTCGACTTGGACCTCGCCTTTCCTTCCGGTGCTCTGGGCTTGCGGGGAGCGCGGCGAGACCTCTTCTTCTGGTAGAGGGGGTCTTCGTAGGCCAGGCAGCATAGCAGCCGCCCACACTGACCGGAAATCTTGGACGGATTCAGACTCAGGCTCTGGCGCTTCGCCATCTGGATCGAGATCGGCTTGAAATCCGTCAGCCAGGTTGAGCAACAGAGGGTGCGGCCACAGATGCCGATCCCTCCCAGATGCTTGGCTTCGTCGCGGGCGCCGACTTGGACCATCCTGACACGGGTAGAGAATCGCTGAGCTAGATCGCGAACCAGTTGCCTGAAATCGACCCGTCCGTTAGCGGTGAAGAAGAAAGTCGCCTGCCTGCCGTTGAGAGAAAACTCGACTTTGGAGATCTTCATCTCGAGTTTCAGGCTGCGGGCTTTATCGCGACAAGCCCTCTTGGCGAGCATTTCGTTCTTCAGCTTGCGTTCGTAGGCCTTGACATCCGCTTTGGAAGCGGGCCTCAAGACCCGCCGGGCGTTAGATTTCTGACAGGGTTTGAAGACCGGCATCGGCGACTTTTCCACCCGGCCGAAAAGGGGACCGTTTTCGCCGTCGACCACGACCTGGTCTCCGCAGCCGAAGATCGTGCCTTCCGTGCGGCAGAGGGTCAGGTTGGTCTCTTCGCCGAATCGCACGCCGACGAAGCTATCCTCGACGGCGGTCGACATTCCTGTATACGAACAGCCCGAACAGCCGGCCATGTCTTCACCTATTGGAACTAGCGGAATAAATAAACGCACAGGAGCCAGGATTGGCCCTGCGGGGTATTTCTGAGGCACCCTCCGGAGTGGCAGGTCGCCTCGTCTCCTCAGAGGGTTATTTGAGGATTATGGCAATCGCGTTCTAGAACGTCAATCAAAGCAGACGACCGCGAGTAGCGCAACCTCAGGCATGACCCAGGACCCGGCGGCCGATGTCGTGACGCAGGATCTTATTCTGCCACTGGACCGACGCCGAGGCGGTGTAGGCGCGCTTGAGCGCATCCCGCAGAGTCGAGCCACTTGCGCAAACGTTGAGCACCCGTCCCCCGGCGGCGACCAAGCGACCGTCCTTGACCGCAGTGGCGGCGTGGAAGACCTCGACGCCATCCTGACGTATAGCGGTCTCGAGACCGGTGATTTCGTCCCCCTTGACAGGTTTTTCCGGATAACCCTTGCTGGCCAACACGATGCAGGCGGTCGCTTCCTTGCGGAACCGGATTCGTGGGCTCTCGAAGCGGCCGGCCGCACCCCCTGCAAGGAACGGAAGCAGGTCGTCTTCCATTCGCAACATGATCGGCTGGGCTTCCGGATCTCCGAGGCGAACGTTGAATTCAAGCACCTTGGGCCCGGCCTCGGTGAGCATCAATCCGGCATAGAGGACGCCGACGAACCTCCGGTTCTCCTCATTCATCGCCCGGACCGTCGGGCGCACGATTCCGTCTATGATCTCAGACCCGGTGATACCGCCGAGCACGCCGGCGGGACTGTGGGCTCCCATGCCGCCGGTATTCGGCCCCTGATCATTGTCCCCGAGGCGTTTGTAGTCTTTGGTCGAAGCGACCGGCAGAACGTGCTCGCCGTCGCAGAACGAGATGAATGAGACCTCTTCGCCTTCGAGGCATTCTTCGACCACCACTCGCTCGGCCGCAGCGCCGAAGCGTCGGGCTTCAAAGAAAAGAGCGATATGCGACTCCAGCTCCTCCTGGTTCTTCGGAATCAACACTCCTTTACCGGCAGCCAGACCGTCGGCCTTGAGTACCAGCGGGAAACCGAATCGTGCCGCGGCTCGCCGCACGGCCTCGGCTCCATGAGCTATCTCGAAGTCAGCGGTGGGAATTCCGTGCCGCTTCATGAATTCCTTGGCGAAGACCTTGCTACCTTCGAGCTCTGCCGCCCGTTGGCGTGGGCCAAAAATAGCCAGCCCACGACTGGAAAACTCATCGACGATGCCGAGGGTCAAGGGAAGCTCGGGGCCGACGATAGTCAGGTCGATCTTGAGCTCAGCCGCGAAGTCCGCCAGCTCGTGAATCTGGTCCGCGGGGATCGGCACAGGATCGGCGATCTGGGCGATGCCAGGATTTGCGGGGGCGCAATAAAGTTCCTGGAGCAGCGGGCTCTGGCGGAGCTTCCAACATAGGGCGTGCTCGCGACCGCCGGATCCGATGACCAGGACTTTCATGAGGACGATGAACGGGGTAGGTTCATGGAGAGGATGACCATGATGCGGACTCTCATAGAAGCTGGCAGATGAAATAGAACTCGATCGAAGCCGTCTCGGGGATCGATTTCCAGATCTCGAGGTAACCGGTCGGACCGGACTGTCAGTCGATTCTTACGAATGATATCTGATTTTCACGAATCTGTCCGAGTGGTCTGCCGACGCCTGGATCGGATCGGACAGCGCGCTTAAGATATCGTCATGGATACCCACGAAAAAACCGAGGCCACCGAACCCGCCGGTGGACCTCCCTTCTCCCCCATCGCCTGGCGTGACGGCGGCCTGTGGCTGCTGGAACAGACCTTGCTGCCGGCAGAAGAAACCTGGATCGAATGCCCAACGCCTGAGGTCGTCGCTGACGCCATTTATCGGCTAGCCGTGCGCGGCGCGCCGGCGATCGGCGTCTCGGCCGCCTATGGCCTGGTCGTCGGTCTGAAGTCCGTCGAACGGGCTAAAGATCTCGACGCTCGATTCGAGGAGGTCTACGAGCTCCTGATGGGCACTCGGCCGACCGCCGTCAATCTGCGCTGGGCGCTCGAGAATGGGCGCAAGGTGTTCGAGGCGAATCGCGACCGGGGCGTCGAGGCAACCCGTGAGGCGCTGCTCGAGTGGGCGAAAGGAGTGCACGCCGATGACATCGAGTCCTGCTTGCGCATGGGTGAGCACGGCGCCAAGCTGTTTGAAGAGGGCGACAAGGTCCTCACCCACTGCAACGCCGGCGCGCTCGCCACCGGCGGCTACGGCACGGCTGTCGGCGTCATCACCTCGAGCTTCAATGCCGGCAAGCTATCCCAGGTCTGGGTCGACGAGACTCGGCCTCTGCTCCAAGGTGCTCGACTCACCGCCTGGGAGCTCAGGCGTCTCGGTATACCCTACCGGGTGGTGACCGACTCGAGTGTCGGCACGTTGATGTCGCGGGGAATGGTCGATCGCATCGTCGTCGGCTCCGACCGCATCGCGGCCAACGGCGACATCGCCAACAAGATCGGTACCTACACCGTCGCGGTCCTGGCGGCGCGTCATGGCGTACCGTTCTACGTTGCGGCGCCGTTGTCGACCATCGACCCCCGCACGCCGACGGGAGCGGACATCCCGATCGAGGAACGCGACCCGGCAGAGGTCACCCGCATCGCCGACGTCGATGTCTCCCCCGATCTCGAGATGGCTCAGAACTTCGCCTTCGACGTCACGCCCAACGAGTTGGTCGCGGCGATCATCACCGAGGTGGGAGTGCTCAGAGCACCCTACGTCGAGAGCATTCGCGAGGCCCTGGCCGGCGCGAGTTAGGTCCCCAGTGACAACGCCAGAGCCTATCCAGATCGTCGGCGGGGGTCTCGCCGGCAGTGAGTGCGCCTGGCAGCTGGCGCGCCATGGGCTACCTGTGGTGCTGCACGAGATGCGACCGGAGCGGCCGACGCCGGCGCACAAGAGCGGCGACTTTGCCGAGCTGGTGTGCAGCAACTCCTTTCGCAGCGACGACCCGAATCATGCCGCGGGGCTGCTCAAGCGCGAGATGGAGATCTTCGATTCGCTGGTGATCGGTTCGGCTCGACATGCCGCGGTGCCTGCCGGTGGGGCGCTGGCGGTCGACCGCGAGCGCTATGCCGAGCGGGTGACGGCGGCGCTTTCGAGTCATCCGTTGATCGAGATTCGTCGCCGCGAGGTCACCGAGCTGCCGGACGGTGACGTCGTGCTGGCCACCGGGCCGCTGACCTCAAGATCGATGTCCGAAGTCCTCGGCGGGCTGCTCGGGGACGAGTACCTCTACTTCTACGACGCCATCGCGCCAATCGTCGACGCCGAGAGTCTCGACATGAACATCCTCTTCGCCGCCTCACGCTACGGCAAGGGCGACGGCGACGACTATCTCAACGCGCCGATGGACAAAGACCAGTATCGGGCCTTTCACCAGGCGGTGCTGAACGCCGAAGTCGTGCCGCTTCATAACTTCGAGAAAGACCTCTTCTTCGAAGGCTGCCTGCCGATCGAAGAGATGGCGCGGCGTGGGGTCGACACCTTGCGTTTCGGCCCGATGAAACCGGTCGGGCTCACCCGTCCTGACGGCTCGAAAGCCTACGCCATCGTCCAGCTCCGGCAGGAGAACCTGGCACGCAGTCACTACAATCTGGTGGGTTTTCAATCGCGCATGACCTGGGGTGAGCAGAAGCGGGTTCTGCGCATGATTCCGGGGCTAGAGAAAGCTCGCTTCGAGCGCTTGGGTCAGGTGCACCGTAACACCTTCATCAACGCCCCGACCCACCTCGACAAGCTCTATCGCCTGAAAGCCTTGCCGCGGGTACGCCTGGCCGGGCAGATCACCGGCGTCGAAGGTTACCTCGAGTCGGCGGCGACCGGTCTGGCGATCGCTCTCTACCTGACCCTCGAGCGCCGCGGAAACGAGGCTGAGCCGTTGCCCGCGACCACCGCCCTGGGAGCTCTGGCGCGGCATCTCACCGAATCCAAAGCCAAGAATTTTCAGCCTGCCAACATCAACTACGGACTCTTCGAGCCGCTCGACGGCCCGCGGATTCGCGGTCGCAAGGGCCGGCAGGAGCGGCGACGGTTGCTGGCCGAGCGGGCGTTGTCGACGACCGAGCGCTGGAAGACCCGACTGTTCGGATGAAATCCCTGATTTCAGACTACCTGGAGCACCTGGAGCTCGAGCGCAACCTCTCGCAGCATACCTTGCGCGCCTATCGCGGTGATCTCGAGCGTTTTCTGACCTTCCTCGCCCGCGACTATCTCAACGTCCGTCCAGACGACCTGCGGCCGGATGACGTCGACACCCCGGCGGTGCGGGCCTTTCTCGCCGCGATGACACGCCAGGGTTTGGCTCGGCGCAGTCAAGCGCGAGCTCTCTCGGCGGTCAAGAGTCTGTTTCGCTTCGCGTGCCTCAGGGGTCACCTGGGCGCCAACCCGGCGAGCAGTGTCCGTACGCCGAAACAGGAGAAGACCCTGCCTCGCCACCTGCGGCCCGGAGAGATCGAGCGCCTGATCGAAGCTCCGGCCGGAGACACACCGCTCAGCCGACGTGACCGCGCGCTGCTCGAATTGCTCTATGCGACCGGCCTGCGGGTCGGCGAGCTGGTGAGTCTCGACCTCCAGGACGTCGATCTGCAAGCCCGGGTGCTGCGGGTCGTGGGCAAAGGCGGCAAGGAGCGCATGGTGCCTTTCGGGGGGGCTGCCGCCAAGGCGCTCGCGACCTGGTTCAAAGACTGGGAAGAGCTGCGGGCGCGCTATAAAGGGGACGAGAACGACGAACCCATATTCTTGAATACCCGGGGGGCCCGGCTCGGCGACCGTTCCGTGCGTCAAATCGTCGACCGCTACGCGGCGGCCTCAGGTGTGCCGGCCGGGATCCACCCCCATACCCTGCGTCACACCTTCGCCACCCACCTGCTCGAGGAAGGCGCGGATCTCAGGACCATCCAGGAGCTCCTTGGGCATAGCTCTCTGGCCACCACCCAGCGCTATACCCATGTCGAGATCGAACGCATGCTGCGCATCTACCGTGAGAGTCATCCGCGGGCGAAGCTTCAGTCCTCCCCCGACAAGACTTAGCTGGGCTAGACATCTGCATAGACCTCCTTTTGAGCACATGAGTCAAGTTTTTCGAGCTGGTCGGCAGCGTAGCCCCGCAGGGGCC
>JAAUYI010215293.1_pt1 | contig 22290 bp, 16 predicted proteins | sample 7278041 | NCBI WGS metagenome assembly JAAUYI01 (sample SAMN14350216, study PRJNA611818) | marine sediment metagenome | isolation source: surface marine sediment (0.6m) | place: French Polynesia: Moorea | collected 2018-08
AACGCCGAAATATTATCGATCGATGGCTTGCTGTCAAATCTCAAGATTTAGCGCGATCGCCTGAAGCCGAAACTGATGAGTTTACTAAATTCGCGCCTCTATTTGCTTCTTGCTCCCAATTAGAACAAGTCTATGATTTTATCGACACCCACTATCACGAATCAATTAGTCTGCGTGATGTAGCCCAACATCTTGGTTTTTCCGCAGCTTATTTAACTCAGCTAGTCAAAAACCAAACAGGCGAACCAATTAATCGCTGGATTGTTAAACGTCGGCTAACAGCAGCACGAAGTTTATTATTAGAAACCGAACAATCAGTAGAACAGATCGCCGAGGTGATTGGCTATCAAAGTATCAATCACTTTTTTCGTCAGTTTCGTCAATACTATGGAAATAGCCCTAAAGCCTGGCGTAAAGCTAATTGTAAATCTTATTTTTGTTTGAATAAATGACGCTCGTTGCTGAATATTGAAAATGATGGAATATTAAAACTGCTTAAGGCGATCAAAAGCAAGCTCTGGATTTTATCTCCAGAGCTTTTCTTTGACTCATACCAAATCCGATTATCAAAATATATTATGAACATCGATTGTAGAGACGCGAGATCTCGCGTCTCTACAGGATTCGACGATTTAAACGATAAGTATTCAGCCCGCTATTTGCAAAATGCGATCGCGTTGCTGATAAGTAGCTGCTCGTTCCAATTGTCTTCGGAACTTTTTATCTACCAGGAGTTTGGTATAAAGTGCTTTCGCGCTTTGGATAGACATTATGCATTCACATTCCTATTAGTAACCGCTCGCTCTAGCTGATTTAGAGACTGATTGTAATTAATAATTGCTTGGATATTATTGGCTCTTGCGGTGGTTAATTCAGTTTGGGCTTGAATTACATCTGTTTGCGTACCGACACCAGATTGAAATCGCATTATTGCCAAATTCAAACTGTCTTGAGCTAATTTCACGGCTTTTTCTGAAGTTCTGATGTTGTCTTGACTGGCGACAAGAGAGAAATAACCTTGTTCTACTTCTAGACGAATTAAATTGCGTTGGTTGGCATATTGAGTTTCATTAATGGCAATATCGGTCTCAAATTGTTTTGCTTTAGCAGAGGCTGCACCACCATCAAATAAATCCCACTGCAATCTCGCTCCTACGGTGTAACCATCAGTTACGTCAACATCATCACTAGCAACATCTAAGACGCTATAACTAGCCAGTAAGCCAACTTGAGGTCTAACCTTGGATAAGGCAATTTGCTTTTGTTTCTGATTGATTTCTCTTTGTACTAGTAGTTGTTCTAGCTCTGGTCTATTTTTGTATGCTGTGACGATCGTTTCTTCAAGAGAAAGTTGCCATTTACCTGCGGGTTGAATGGGATCGGCAGTTTCGAGTTCTACCTGTTCTCCGACACTCAGAGTAGTGGCTAGTTGTCGTCGAGCAGTACTTTGTTCGGCTTTAGCGGTGGTTAATCTTTGACGAGCATTGGCTAATTCTACTTCCGCTCTTAGGACATCAAAGTTTGTTCCGATGCCAGCCTGGGTAAGTAGTTGAGCATCTTGAAGAGTTTGTCGAGCTTCATTGACCGCAGCTTGTTCGATTTCAACTTGAGAGTCAGCATTTTGTAGATTATAGTAATCTCTAACAATCTCAAAGCGAGTCGCAAAAGTAATACGCTCCAAATCCAATTCACTAAAACGTACTTGTTTTTTGGCTCGCTGAATATCTGCTCCTCTAAGACCGCCCGTGTAGAGATCGTAGGTCAGATTGATCCTTCCGTCAAAAGTACTGCTGCTAAGGTCTTCATCAATTGAACCTCCACTTTGTTGACGGGTAAGCTCTAAAGATCTGGCATCTTGGGAAGATTCGGCTTCCGAAAAATTTAGTTCGGTATTTAAAGCGGGATATAAAGCAGCTTGAGCTTCACGTAGTTCTTTTCGAGAACGTTCGACGTTTAGTCTAGCTTCTTGTAAATTTTTATTGTTTTTGATGCCTAGGTCAATGGCTTGTTGCAAGCCAATTGGTTGATTAATTTCGATGCGTACTTTTCGAGCTTGTGCGGGTAATTCCAAGAGATTGGTACTAGGATCGAGATTACCTTTGGCAAGATGAGTTGCCGAACTATTTTTGGGCTTTACTTGCTTGCTTGGAGTCTGCAAGTTACCATGACTCAAATCTTGTACTGTTTCAGATTGACGCTCGATTAAGCGATCGCTATTTGGCTCTGGATCGAGCTTGGGTGGATCTTCGGCAACCGCAATGGTTTCAGAAAATAAGATCATCGGTATGCCAGCAGCGATAGTTTGGATAGATCTATAGGTATTATTCACTTCTCACTCCTTGTTTTTTAATCAATGTGAAAAACTTTCTTGGCTATAGTTATTGCCAAAGTAGTATTGAGGGTCAGGTTTTAGGATAGAGATACCTCAATAATCCATAGCCAATTCCAGCAGTACCTACCCCAAAACCAGGAACAAATATCTCTGGAGACAGGGAAGGGAGTATTTGAAAAGTTCCCCTGAGATCGCCCCTAAATAACACCTGAGAGATTTTTTCCTCGGCAATTTCTTGATATTGGGAATCTTGGAGTAGATCGGCTGCTAATGACAAGACTTCTAACTCGGTAAAATTACCACAGTCTAAATTATCTAATGATGCAAGATGCGATCGCCCGATAGTTTGTAATTTGAGTTGAAGTTCTAGACGTATTTCGTTCGGATCGAGACTATTTAAACATCCCAGTCGAGCCAGAGCTATACCTGGTAAACCATGACACCAATCAGTTAGGGCTGAAAAACCACTTATATCGGTAGAATAATTTTCCGATGCGAGATAATTTTGCTCGAACCCAGTAATTAATTCTTCAATGTGATTACCGATAGAAGTATCTAAATTTTCGCCAAAAGGTTGGTTTTTTTCAGGTGATCAGGCAATTTCCTCTTCTATAGTTGCCATGTTATCTGTGTTAACGCTTTGCCAAATTAGCGATCGCACCGATAGTTCTTCGTCGCTATTACCTAATCCACTGTAATCGATTGCCTTTTCCTTTTGACACCATTGCTCTAATCTAGCCTCAATTATTTTTTGCTCTTTTTCCGATACTCTAGAAACAAATTCTCGTCCCAAGCGATCGCCAATCGTACTAGCTCGTTCGACAATTTCAATTAAATCTTGAGCAGAGATTTTAATAGGTAATTGTTGTTGAATATCTTGAGAAGTTGAAGAGCTTTCTGGTAAAGTTAATGTATCGAATTCTTGTAACATTAAATTTAGACCTCAATAAATTACAGGCTATAGTTGCTAAACATTTTGTAGTAATGGCTAAAGCCATTTTAAGGAGTATGTATTTGACCCTAAAGGGTTGACTACGAGTCTTATTTACAGCGATCGCCTGCTCGAAAAAACACTTTTTGACTCAAAAATTTATAATCTTTACCCTAATGGGGTTTGAGGTACTTGTGTCAGCCAGTCACTTTAAACCCTAAAGGGTTGACTAAGAGCCTTATTTGCGGAGTTACTGATATCGATAAACAACTTTGCCAAACCGCTCTTGAGTGTTATAGGTGCGATCAAAAAATACACCTATATTATTACCAGTAAAAACTGAATCAATTATTATCTTAAGCTTACCTGAAGTATAATCTAAAAGGGCATTTTCCCGATCTTCTGTCGTTCTCAAACAGTTGCCGATTATTTGCAGATTTTTCGTCATAACTGCGTTCATTATTTGAGAGCAATTCCAAGAAAAATCGCTAAATTTTTGACCGATAACCTCAAAGTATTGATCGTATAATCCACAAGTTATATACTTAGCTTCAAAGCAATAATACTAGCTTCGATATCTCGGCGTGTTTTTGGCGATGACTGTTGATTCATATCTACTTATTTAACTATTAGTTTTAATTCCAGAAAAAAGTTTAATTTAATATTTATTTATTCTTTTTTCTGAATAATTACTTTTAATTTAAATAGAATTTAATTGTTTTACAATCAATTTTTTTTAGAGAAAAGTAAATTTTATTTTGATCGATTGTTTTTTGGTCAACAGATAAAAAATAGTTGATTATTAATAAAAAAAATGATTTTTCTAAAAAATAAACAGCCATATAATTAGAAAACAAGAGAGACATAGAGGTTGAAAGATCTTACTGATAGTTCTGCACGCTCTGCGATCGCCTTGTTTTTCCCTCGATTTCGGATAAATGCACTACAGCTTAATTATTTTCTTTTGCAGAAAATCGCTGTTTTCATGAGTAATAAGTAGTGAGTAGTGAGTAATGAGTAATGAGTAATACCTCTGCCTGAAGGAGCGAGGAATGAAATCATCGGGCGGTCAACGTTTTGAGGTCTCCTCAACAGCGTGGTTATATAAGCTGAAATAAATTCAGCATATCCCACGCTCAAAATTACGCCCTCACTTATTAGTTATTACTTATTACTTATTACTTCAGCCCGAAGGGCTTGATAATCGGCTTTCTTACCTCTACTGTCAAATTTTTACGGGCAATAATAATGCTTTTTGATTTCCCCCAAGTTAAGTCCTACAACAGACGAATTAATCCCAGCCATTGGTCAATTTCCTTTAAGTTATTGATTGCTCTTTTTTTGGCAGCAACCATACCGATGAGTTCGATCGCCTACCATAACCTCAAAATAGGTTTAGAAAATTTGGCTAACAGTGAGTACTACAAATTAGAGATTATTGCTGTTAGTAATGCTAGTCGTCTCGATCAATTAATTCTGGATAATCGTCTCATTGTCAATCAAATTGCTAGAAATACCGATGTAGTTAATTTCTTAGCTGTTGATTCTCCCAAAAAAGAACAATTAAACTCCAAAATCCAAAAAAGTCTGCAAGTTATCTTGCGGTCTAGTTCCGATTATGACGCAGTTTTTGTCACAGATAAAAATGGTATTTGTCGTGCTTCGACAGATCCTACCTTTGTCGGTCAAAATTATCGCTCTCATGACTACTTTAAAAAAGCAATGCAAAGTCAGAAAGCTTCACCTGTAAGCCTTTTAGTGGATACAACTAGCGGGCGACCTGGTTTATTTTTCGGTCATCCAATTCGTTCGGATAAAGGAGAAATTCTGGGGGTAGCAGTTCTGAAAATAAGAGGTTCTGATGTCTGGAAAGTGATTAACTCCATTAGAGTTAATTCTCACGTTCAAGCTTTTTTGGTGGACGAACAGGGAATAGTCATTGCCCACCCTAATAATTCTTTTCTCTATCGAAGTTTAGACTCTTTGCCCAATAATGCCGAAAAACTCGAAGCAGAAAAGTCCTACAGTCGAGGTCGAGGAGAAATAGAAAGTCTCAAGCTTCCTAAATTAGCCGAAGCAATGGTCGGGACGAGACAAATGGGTCACACTAGCTACTACTCTCCTATCGAAAAAACTCATCAGATAGCTGGTTTCGCGCCCTTGGAAAGCGAACCTTGGGTTTTGGGGGTGAACAAACCAAGAGCTATTTTTGAAGCCCCGATGCGGGCAATGATCTGGCAAAATACCTGTTTTGTCTTGTTGGTGGGAGGATTGGCATCCCTGGCTTCTCTGGTACTTTCCCATCAGTTAGTCAAATCTATCCGCATCTTGATTAAGGCGGGAAAAGCACTACAAAAAGGCAATTTTCAGCCCGAAATGTTGGCAGAAACCTCTCGTTCTCAAGATGATTTGGGAACTTTGGCCCGTGTTTTTCTCCAGATGGCAGAAGAAATTAAAAATCGAGAGCGAAACTTGAAATCACAAGTACAAGACCTGCGAGTAGAAATAGATGACAGCAAAAAAGAGCGTCAGATAGCTGAGATTACAGGAACAGAGTATTTTAGAGAACTGCAAAAAAGAGCGCGAAGATTGAAAAGTCGCGTCAATAGTGGAGAGCAAGCAGAAGCAGAATATTTCCAAAATTTACACCAAAAAGTTAGAGATCAAAAAACTCGGTTTATCGCCAATCTTGAATAGAGATTTTAGGTTACTAAGCTTTGAATTTAACCTTGGCGAAAGGAGAAACAAGATGTCACTAGATGAACTGATTTCCAAAGAAGAGATCTTGGCAGGAATGCCCGCTAAACGAACCAAAACTTTACTATTTTTGATTGAAAAACAGACAGCATTATTAGCAGCCCGATCGCGAGTTGATTTTTCTCTGACAGATGGCGGTCAAAGCGATCGCGACTTGGCTTTTTTGCAAGCCTTTGCCCTTGACGATCGCAAAACATTACCTCCGACCATTCAACAGTTAGAACGGTTTGCCCCTCAATGGTCGATCTTAGTACCTCAAAATCCCCAACTAAAAGCAGGATTGCTTCGTGCTTTGGCGGAGAAATATCGCTTTACTGAATCGATCGTCCCCAATATTCGTCAAGCTTTAGGCTGCGAACAATTAGCAGTTAGACAGGCTTACGATCGACTCTACCAACAACCTCTAGTAACTGCCTTTAAGTCGCAAATATCTTTAGTAGATAAATGTCCTTGGTTGATGTTGGCGATCGCTCAAAGGCTAGAATCACTACCACCTTTCTGGTTGGCTACTCTAATTACAGTGGCATTGGGACTGCCCCAAGCTTTTCTTGCACTGCCTATTGCTGTAGCTGGTTTGGGTTCTATCTTGACGGTAATCTTGTTAATTACTCTAGGCGGGATTAACATCTTGACGATGATCTGTATGGCAGAAGCGATCGGACGCAGTCAAGATTTTCGTTCTGGTCAAACCTTTATCCAACAACTGGCAGCCAATTATTTGGGTCAATCTGGCTCTTCAATTTTAGCCGTTGCCGTTAGTATTCGAGTTTTTTTAATCACCATTGCTGGTTATCTTGGCTTATCGGTGACGATGGCAAATTTCACGGCTCTACCAGCCACCATTTGGGCGGGAATTCTGTTTTTACTGGGATTGTCTGTATTATCGCGTCAGTCTCTTTACTTGACTGTGGGAGTCACTATTTTCTTAGCATTTATTAATATTAGCCTGTTGCTGTTATTCTCTTTGCTCTGTATTAATCATTGGCAACTAGATAACTTACTTTATGTTGACTGGAATTTTCTCAAGGAAAACTCTTTTCAACCCCAGATATGGCAGCGAGTTTTTGGCGTGACTCTCATGCTCTATTTTGGACACGTATATGTGGGGCAATGTGCCAAAATTGTCCTCCCTAAAGATCCCAGTGCTAATTCTCTGATCTGGGGAACTATAGCGGGAACGACTTGTTTGACATTTCTCTTTTGTCTGTGGGTCGTAGCTGTCGATGGAGCAGTCGCCCCTGAGATCTTAGCTAGTCAAACGGGGACGGTTTTAGAACCGCTAATTGACGAAATTGGCTCGACAGGAAAAGTCTTGGGTACAGTTTTAGTTATTTTACTGATGGGAATGGCGTTGTTGAGGAGTTCTAGTTCGCTGATTAATTTGTCTAGAGCCTTAATTCCCCTTCGAGAACAGTCTATTCTCAGTTTATCTCGTCAGCAGTCCAGTCTGATTGTACAAACTCGCGATCGCTATGATTGCTGTTCGATCGCGATCGCCTATCTCAAATTTGACGAGGATAGGGCAACCTTGGGTCTCGATCTGCAATTACAAGGAAATATTTATCGAGAAGAGATTGAGGTAAGCAAATATTGGTCGATTAAAGAACTATTTGCTCGATATCCCCAACTAAATCGACAGGGAGTCGATCTCAGTTTAGAAATTCAAGCCCTCGATCGCAATCGCGTCTGTTTAAAAGTTGTCTCTTCGATGGCAATTTCTTGTCGAAGAAACGGCGGGGAAAGCGAACCAGCAACCACAATTGCTCACCAAGATGGCAAGGGACAAACCAGCTGGAACTATATTGGCAAGTATTTATCGCAACAACGACGTTTCCTTTTCTCCATTACTCCCCTGTTCTTAGTTTTTCTCTTAGCCGAAGCACTGTTATTAACCGATCGGCAATCATTTACCAGTGTCCTGGGTTTTGCTGGAATCTTGGGTAACTCTTTGGTTGGAGGGATTTTTCCCGTGCTACTTTTGATTTCTAGCCGTCGCAAAGGGGAGCTTTTGCCAGGTAGAGTTTTTAAATTGCTTAATTCTCCTTGGTTACTGGGAAGTATGTATAGTTTTTCCTTGCTGGTTATTCTCAGTCATGGTTTATTCATCTGGGAACATCCTTTAGCTCGGATCGCTGCTTTATTGATTAGCATCCTCTCCCTAGTGGCGACTTTGGTGATGTTGCAAACAGGAGCTTTTGTTCCCCGCACTGTGATCGAGATCCTAGAAGATCGAGAAACAACTGGGCAAAGCTTGCTTAAAATAAGCGCGGGAGGAAAACCAAAAATCACTCAAGTAAAGCTAGGGTATCGAGAAGGAGAACGAGACTATCATGCTGCTGAGATCGAAATTCCTTCTCTATCCTCCCTACAGTATGCAATCTTTCAATTGCCAACCAAACAACTAGAAGAACTAAAAATATGGTTGCATAACAGTCAAACCCCAAGTTTAGGGAATTTGCCCGAACTTCTAGAAATACATCAAGAGAAGCAGAAGCTGCGGTTTAATCTCAAAGTTTTTGGCGACAAGGTTTTGTTCCCTCTTAATTCTGAAAATTTTTGGTGCAAATTAGAATTTCCAGCAGCTAAAGAAACTGCGTAATTTAAGAACATACGGAGGCAAAAATCACGATGAAATTAAAAAAACTACTAACAACAATCCTATTTTGGCTAGCCATGGAGGTTTTCCTTGGTTTTGTAGGGCTAGATTCTTTAGCAGACTACGGTGAGTTTATTGACACCAAAAAGTCGGTGCAACTCGTTTATTGAGTAGTGAGAATCAATCAAGAAAATTATAGAAAATCGAGTTCTGTTGTTTATTTACAAAATTGGGAGCAATATTATGTGTCGAATTATTTCCGTTCATTCATTTCGCGGTGGTACTGGTAAATCTAACTTAACTGCTAATTTAGCTGCAACTATGGCACTACAAGGAAAGAAAGTAGGTGTTGTCGATACTGACATTCAGTCTCCAGGAATTCACGTTATTTTTGGTCTAGACGAAGGTAGCATGAATTATTCTTTAAATGACTATCTTTGGGGTAAATGCAGAATTAAAGATACTGCTTATGATGTCAGTCATGTTTTGTCCACCGAAAATAACACTGGCAGTCTTTACCTAATTCCTTCTAGTATCAAAGCAGGACAGATCGCCCGAATTTTGCGAGAGGGATATGATGTTGCTCGCCTCAACGATGGTTTGAACGAACTGATTAGAGCTTTGGGGTTGGATTATCTGCTAATTGATACTCATCCCGGTCTAAATGAAGAAACCTTACTGTCGATCGCCATTTGCGATATTCTCGTGGTGATTTTACGTCCAGACCGACAAGATTTTCAGGGAACCGCTGTAACTCTAGAAGTCGCTCGTAAGTTAGATATGAGTAATATCATGCTGGTAGTCAACAAAGCATTATCTACTTCCAATCTTGATACTTTGCAACATAACATGGAAATGACCTATAAAACTCCAGTAGCAGGGATTATTCCCCTGTCAGAAGAGATCGCTGGACTGGGAAGTAGGGATATTTTCTGTTTGCACTATCCAGAGCATCCCCTGAGTCTAACGGTAGAAAAAATTTCGGCACAAATCATTAAAAAGAAGTCTATGTTAGCTGTCTGAGGTGAAAGCGATGTTGCAACCACAAGAATTTCGATCTAGTGTCCTAAAAGTCTATGGTGCTGGAACTAGAGAACTAGAAGAACTATCAGTCTACAACCAAAATGTCTTTCAGCACGATCGCCTATCGTCGCCGATTACCTTTCCCCTCGAACCCGAACCCCACGTAGCAATTTGGTCGGAGTACCTGGACACTGCTAACAAAATTGGCGTTTGGTCAACTCTCCAAAATGTTTTAGTTCAATTACATTTCCCGATTCAAGAAGGCATTAGTCAAACAGAAGACTACCGCGCAGTTACGCTTAAAGGAGCTAACCCCAGCACCATTGCTAGAGCAACTGGTTTAGTTCTCCAGCAACCAGAAAAGCTCGATTTAAAAATCTATCCCAGTTTAGCTGGAGCAATTCCCGTTTTATTTCCTGGTAACAGAGAAGATTTTGAAACTTTAGTTAGAGCCTTAACTAAGCGCAACGAACCCCTACCTATTCCCCCCTCTATGGGTGCTTGTATGGTCGCTGGTTATAACAACTGGGAACGGATTCGCAGATATCGCCAACAATGGTCGAGAGAAAATCCCCATAACTGTACTGAAACTGCTTGGAAACAAGAGTTTAAACGTTTGATTCCCCAAAAAAATCTCTATCAAGACCGCTTGATTATTCTCAGCAACGGGTTTTATAGTAATGTTCCCCCAGAGGAACTAAACTTGACCGAATCGGAATGGCGAGATTTTTCCCTAACTATTCGTTTAGAACACGAATGCACTCATTATTTTACTCGCCGTCTGTTGAACTCCATGCAGAATAATCTCCTCGACGAACTGATAGCTGACTATCGAGGCATTGTTGCTGCTCTTGGTTACTATCGCGCAGATTGGTTTTTGCAGTTTATGGGTTTAGAATCCTATCCCGATTATCGGCACAGTGGTAGATTACAAAACTATCTCGGTCAACCACCACTGTCAGATCGTGCTTTTGAGATTTTGCAAGCTTTAGTTGTAGCTGCTGCCAAAAATTTAGAAGATTTCGATCGCCAGTATGCAGACCAATTAAAGCTGGCTCGAAATCAATCCTCGATGTTAATCGCCCTTACCTATCTGACTTTAGAAGAATTGGCATCAGATAAAGCCTTTGAACTACTGCAAACAGTTTTTCAACGACTACAAAATTATCTCTCGCCAGCAGAAAAATCTCCCCAAGTCCCCGAATCAACCCATAAAAGTCCCCATCACCCAATCGGATTTAGTATAACTGGTATCAAACCATGACAGAAGCTTTACTACAAGAATTAAATAATAGTGATATTGCCTGGATGATTGCTACAGGGAAGCAACAAGAAATCTCCGATGGCACTAAATTAATGCGTGGCGGAGATACTTTCAATAGTTTCCATATTATTTTGGAAGGCAGTGCGACTGTTATTCTTTCTCAACAGCATCACAATCCTCTAGCTCACGCTTTTGCTACTCTAGAAGGAACGCAAATTTCTGGTTTGGAGATCATGCGTTTATCTCGCGGTGAAATAGTTGGCGAAAACGTCTTTACGGGTTGGGCTTCACCAGCGATCGCCATCAAAACTGGCGAAAGAAGTTTATTGCTATCTCTACCCTTAGCAGAATTAAAAACCAAACTACTAGAGGATAAAGGCTTTGCTGCTCGCTTTTATCGCTCGATCGCGGTTTTATATCTCAATAGACTGCATCTTTTACTCAATCGTCTGGGACGAAATAACTTTGCTAAAACCCAACCCGTTAGAGATGTATTGTATATCTTTGGCAAACTACACGACAGCGACCTCGATTGGGTGATCGCCAATGGTACTTTGGAGAAAATTTCCGCTCGGACTACTTTAATTCGTCAAGGAGGGCCGATTGATGCTTTATACTTTCTTTTGGACGGACAAATGAGCCTTTCCCTCGAAGGCGATCGACATAACCCCTTGACGAGTATTTTTGCCACCATAGAAGGCACAGAAGTTCCAGGGGAAGAAATAGCTAAATTACACAAAGGAGAAATTATCGGCGAAGCTCCTTTTATCAATGGGAGTTTGTCCTATGCCACAGTAACCGCTACGGAAGACTCCTTATTGTTGGCTCTAGCTCGACCCCTATTAATTGCCAAACTACAACAAGATATTGGTTTTGCTGCTCGTTTTTATTTGGCGATCGCCACTCTTTTAGCTGATAAGCTACAGGGCATAATTAGTAGGCTCAGTATCGGTAGACGAACCTATAGCCAAGATAAACCTCTGAGCGGTCGAGTTCGCTATGAAGATGAGCTAGATAGCAAAACTCTCGAACAGATGTCTCTAGCAGCAACTAGATTTGATTGGATGCTGGGACGCTTAAAAGTAAGTTAATGTTTATTAATAATCAAGACCGTGATTTCTTCTACTCGCAATCGTAATCAACTCGTCCAAACCTGGTTTAATCAAGAGAAAACTAAAACTCTTCATCCCAGAACATTTTGTCGGCGATGGTTTGGCTTAGAGGATCTTAGAGAAGATGGCAGACCTCGCTATCGTTTAAACGCCCCGTCTCAAGGCACAAGGCACATGAGTTTTCAGCCAAACATTATTTGATAAAAACCAAAAATATGCGATCGCGTCTTTGTAGTAGGCTGGACAAACGATCTTACCAGTTAATGGCGATTCAAAGAGCGAGCTTGCTCTTTGCCCATCAAAAATAGATCGATACATTAAATACGGATTGCGGTGGGTACGATCGAAATTATTTGTTGCCTTCGGCATACATGGTAATGCCCACCCTACGTTCTCTCTCTTAAGAACTATAAAAAGACACTTTTTTGCCAAAGAATGTTAATTTAAATCTTACTATTTTTTTCTTATGATAAGCGCAGGAAAATGATTTAAACGCAGGAAATAAAAATGTCTATCGAAAAAAATAGAGCTTATCTAGAGCGAATTTTAATCAATGAAGCATTGAAAATGCAGTTAGAAATAACTCAAGCTTTAGATGCTTGGAAACAAGATTTAATTGAAGTTGGTTGCGATTTTTTTAAAGTAAAAGAAAACCAGGAATTTGAAGAATTAATCTTTCATTTATCGAAGATTTAACCGATAAAGAACTAGATTGTGTGCTTGGTGGTTCGATATATTTTGATGACGATCTTTTTGAATTTTGTGACGATATATCTTCTCAAATGGATTAAATTTAAACTATATTGGTAATCAATAGTCCGAATAAATGACTATTTAAAAAACGATCGCATCATACTTATTTTGCTTACTTTGTACAAAGATATACAGGAGCTTATTTATTATTTGCAAAACCAAAAAAACCTCGCTCGACCAATGAAATCTCTATTTGGCAGTTGACAACTAGTATTAGTAGAAAAAATGAAGAAAATCATTACCATTATTTATTTTATTAAGACTCAAAGCAGTCTGACTATTGTATTTAATCAAGCGATCGCAGAATTGGAGAGAGCGATCGCCGAAATAAAATAAGACACAACAAAAGGCTATAAATTCACTAAGATTGCCAATAAAAATAATGTAAAAAAATAATTAACATTATTCTACTTTTCCAATTCCCAAGATTAGAGATTTAAGTGAACAAATAACTTAACAAGTTTGTCTAAATTAGTATAGCCATGAATACCAAAGGTTTATTATCACTAGCATTTTTATCGACCCTCGCCATCGCAGCTACTTCTGTATCTGCCGAACCCAATCTAGCTTCAGAGAAAACTATTTTTTGTCAACTTAAAAATAATACCTTAACTACATTAGTCAAGTCTAGTAACAATAAAGTATTACCTATATTCCATTGGAAAGAGAAGGCTTTACCTGTTGAAACAGATCTTCAGCAAATGTGCGATCGCGTTGCAGAAAAATTAGAAAATTATTTAGCTTCCACAGCTAATTTATCTGATGTCAGTTTTAAAAGCGTCAAGCTAGAAAATATTCCGACAATTTGTTTATCCGAAGACAATAATAGTTGTAATTTAGTTTTATTTACTCTTGCCCCCGATCCAGAGCCAGTTGAAACTGCTAACAGGGTTTTAGAATTAATTCTCGACCCTAAATTAAAAGACAACAGAATAATTTCCAGCGAACGAGGTGTACAGTCAACTTCTTACTCGATAAGCTTTTGGGAGTTACTAGATTTGGAGTTTGAGCCTCAATTAGAGAATCGGGGCAGTAGTTTTTTCGAGCCATAATGCACCCCAATAATCTCAAAATAATAGATTAAATTCCGAAAAAATATCATTGTTTATTGACGATTGAGTTTATCAACTAATTCTCAAGTCCATAACTTATCCTTACTCAAACATACCATCAAGATTTAAGTAATGATAATTATAGACAATGCCTTGAGAGGTTTTATTTACAATTATGATTTTCTCGCTAATCAATAAGCATAAAACTCATAGCCAAGTAATAATAGGTTTAAATTTAAAGTGGACAATAACCATATTGAATCATCTTTATCTAATTCTAAGATTTTGCGCGATCGCCATCAAAAGCTGGTGCAAAATATTCGGGTGGTGATTATTGACGACCAAAAATCCGTTTGTCAGCAAATACAGCTATGGCTCGAACCCGAACCAGACATCGAGGTAGTAGCCACGGCTACCGATGGTGCAACCGCTATTAATCTGATCGAATCCGTACAGCCAGATATAGTTTTGATGGATTTACAGATGCCTCGCATCAATGGGTTTGAAACTATCGAAATTATTGTTAAACGATTTCCCGAATGTAAAATTTTGGTTCTGAGTTCTTCCAAGAACCAAGATGATATCAAAAGAGCTTTAAAAGCAGGAGCGCGAGGCTACCTAACTAAAAGCACTTCCGTAGAAGATATCGTTAATTCAATTCGTTCGGCTGGCAAAAGCTACTTTCAACTCAGTCCAGGATTATTTACTAAAATTTTCTTGCCCAAATTAAATTCGGAATCTCCAGAAAATACTGCCACCTCCGAATCTCCATCAGATAAAACTTCAAAACAAAAAGGTACTGCTTCACCCAAACAAGAAAATAAAAATCAACTGTTTCGACAGGAATCTTTAGAGCGTCTATCATCTCCCGAAAAACTCGATCGACTGATGCGTGTAGTCAATCCCAAAGGTTGGATTCCTTTGGCTACATTAGGATTTCTGAGTATGACAGCTTTAACTTGGAGCATCTTTGGACGTATCCCCATTACCGTTCAAGGAGCGGGGGTATTAGTCTATCCCAGTACTGTTGTGCCAATACAAGCTAAAAGCTCTGGGCAATTGGTCAAGTTAAACGTCCGAGAAGGAGAACAAGTCAAAAAGGGAGAAATCATTGCCACTATCGATCGCAGCGATCGCCAAGAACAGTTAAACTTGGCAAAGGCTAAACTAGCTCAACTGCAAAATCAAAATTCAGAAGCCAACTCCGTTCAAGTTCAGCGTAAAAAGCAAGATCTACAAGCAATTCAAGAGCAACGACAATCCTTAGAACAAAGATTGCAGATCGTAGAAAATTTAACCCCTACCCTGAAAGAAAAAGGACTTTCTGCTATTCAACGTCAACGTCAAAATTTAGAACAGCGTCAGCAAACTTTAGAAGGACTGAGACCGACTTTCCAACTGAGATTTGAAAGTCGCGAAATGCTATTTGAGAGGGGGGCAATTTCTGAAGACGTTTTTCTCGAAGCCAAACAAGAGTACCTAAATAACCTCGGTAATATTGACGAAGTTAAAGCTCAGTTAAAAGAGCTTGATGTTCGAGAAGCCGAAGCCTATCAGCAATATCTATCCAATCTCAATGAAATCAAAAACATTCAGGCTCAGATTCAAGAACTAGACAGCAAACAAGCAAATTTAACCCAGCAAGACTGGGAAAAATCTACATCTCGTACCAGAGAAATTCAAGAAGTCGAGCGAGAAATTGCCCAGATCGAGCAACAGATCGATAGTGAAACTCAGATTGTCAGCCAACATTCAGGAAAAATTCTCGAACTTACGGTAAACCCAGGACAAGTCATTGATGCTGGAACACGTCTTGCCAGTATCGACACCGACAATCGAGGAGGCAACCTAAAAGGAATAACTTATTTCCCCGTGCAAGATGGCAAAAAAATTCAACCAGGTATGGAAATTCAAATTACCCCTCAAACTATCAAGCGAGAAAGATTTGGGGGAATTGTCGCCACTGTCACCAAAGTCTCGCCGTTTCCCATTACTACCGAAGCTGCTGCCAATGCAGTCGGTAATCCCCAAATAATTGCTGGGTTAGTACCAGAAACCCAACCAGTAGTAATTCAAGTAGCTGCAAAATTAAAACCAGATCCTGAGACTTTCAGTGGTTTTCAGTGGTCTTCTTCCTCTGGCCCAGAGTTAAAAATTTCTTCGGGAACGACAACATCAGCCAGAGTCAAGATAACAGAAAGAGCTCCCATTACTTTCGTCTTTCCAATTTTGAGGTCTCTCAGTGGTATCTACTAGTCTTTCACAACCAAAACTAAGCGATCTTTGGTTATCTCTTAAAAAATTATTTAGTCCCAGCAACAGGGTCAAAACTCCCACTATTCTCCAAATGGAGGCAGTAGAATGTGGTGCAGCAGCTTTAGGGATTATTCTGAGTTATTTTGGTCGCGTCGTTCCTCTGTCAGAACTCCGTCAGGAATGTGGTGTTTCCCGCGATGGTAGTAAGGCTTCTAATGTCCTTAAAGCGTCAAGAAGATATGGACTAGAAGCTAAAGGTTTAAAAAAACAATTAGAAAAACTACACGAGCTAGAGCCTCCTTATATCGTTTTTTGGCAGTTTAATCATTTCTTAGTAGTGGAAGGATTGAGTAAAGAACGAGTTTATCTCAACGATCCTGCCAGCGGGCCGAGAACCGTATCTTGGTCGGAGTTTGACGAAGGTTTTACGGGAATAGCTCTGGTGATGAAACCAGGAAATGAATTTACCAAAGGTGGTAATAAACCTAATGTCTTGCTTTCGTTGCGATCGCGTTTGCAAAGTGTGACCGCAGCCTTAGTTTATTGTCTGGCAGCAGGATTTTTTCTCACCCTCACTGACTTATTAGTCCCCGTATTTAGTCAAATATTTGTCGATGAAATTTTGGTTCAGGGCAGAATGGACTGGCTGCGTCCTTTGCTTTTGGCTATGGCAATCACCGCAATTTTTCAAGGGATGTTAACCCTGCTGCAATTACGCTACCTGCGTCGATTAAAAATCAAACTAGCTGTGGGAATGTCTGGCAGCTTTTTGTGGCATATTCTCCGCTTGCCCATCGGTTTTTACGCTCAGAGATTTGCAGGAGAAATTAGCGATCGCACAAGTCTTAACGATCGAGTGGCAGAGGTTCTTTCTGGGCAATTAGCCACTACAATTATCGACACCACTATGATCGTCTTTTTTGCGATCGTCATGTTCCAATATGATGAAGTGCTAACCATAATGGTAGTTAGTTTTGCTGCGATTAATATTCTGGCTCTTCGCTGGATCTATCGTCAGCGCGTAGATTCCAACCAAAGACTAATTCAAGACTATGGGAAAGCTGCCGGAACATCAATTGCGGGGCTTCAATACATCGAGACAATCAAAGCATCGGGAGTAGAATCAGACTTCTTTGCCAAATGGTCTGGATATTATGCCAAAGCAATTAATTCTCAACAAGAATTGGGAGTAACCAATCAATTGCTCTCAATTTTACCTGTAATATTAACCTCTCTTGCTTCGGCTTTACTCCTAGTTATTGGGGGCTGGCGAGTCATCGACGGTCATCTGAGTCTTGGTATGTTGGTCGCTTTTCAGGCAATAGTAACAAGTTTTCAAGAACCCGTAAACAATCTCGTCAGCTTTGCGGGAACGCTTCAAGAATTAGAAGGTAATCTTATTCGCTTAGATGATGTACTCAATAACCCCGTCGATTCTTCAGTAGCGAAACAAGATCGGCTTTTTTTAACTAGGCAAAAGGATAATAGTCAAATCATTCCCGTTGAATCTGCTCGTTTAAAAGGATATCTAGAAATAAAAAATTTAACCTTTGGCTATAGCCGACTCGATCCGCCATTAATCGATAATTTTTCTCTCTCAGTCAAACCAGGACAGCGAATTGCTTTAGTAGGAGGGAGTGGTTCTGGTAAATCTACCGTCGCTAAATTAGTCGCGGGACTTTACGAACCTTGGTCGGGAGAAATTCGCTTTGATAACCGACTCAGGACGGAGATTCCCCATCAAATACTCACCAGTTCGATCGCGATGGTCGAACAGGATATTTTTCTGTTTACAGGAACGGTGAGAGATAACCTAGCTTTATGGGATGCAACCATTAGCGATCGCAGTTTAAGACAAGCTTGCCACGATGCTGCTATTGAAGATGTAATTAATTCTCTGGCAGGAGCTTATAACGCCCCATTACAGGAGGGTGGAGGAAACTTAAGTGGCGGTCAACGACAAAGACTAGAAATTGCCCGTGCTTTGGTCAATAATCCTTCTATTTTAATCATGGATGAAGCCACCAGTGCTTTGGATGCAGAAACCGAAAAAATCATCGACGCTAATCTCCGCAAGCGGGGTTGTACTTGTCTGATTGTTGCCCATCGTTTGAGTACTATTCGTGACTGCGATGAAATTATTGTCTTAGAAAGAGGCAAAGTAGTTCAAAGAGGTACTCATGAAGAACTCTGGCAACAAGAAGGATTTTATTCTCGATTGATTAAAAGCGAAGGAGGATGAGGGAGTAGGGTCGTTTCGTAAAACGACTGTACGGGAGTAGTGAGTAGGGAGAGACAAGGCATGCCTTGTCTGTACAGTAGTAGGGGCTAAGTCCCCAAATCCCACAGTCCCCCAGTATTAGTTATTAAATAATTGTTAATTAAATAATTATGAATAAAAGCGATCGCACTAACTCTCATCAATTGCAGCAAAAAATTCAGGTTTTTAATAGTAGCGAACCGCTCGTACTAAACGATCCTCAAGTAATCTGGTTGATTGAATCTGGTTCGGTTTCCTTATTTGCTGTCACCATTAATCAAGGAGTGACCGAAGGAAATCGCCGTTATCTTTTTAGCTGCGAATCGGGAGAAGCACTTTTTGGTACTATTGCCAGTCAGACCTCAATTGACTATCAAATACTAGCAATTCCCAACGGCAAAGTAACTTTACTCAAGATAGAGCGAGAATGTTTCGGACAAATAGCGAGTAACCAATATTCTAATTTTGCCGATTTAGTCGAAAAATGGTTAAAAAAATTTAATACAAGTCTGTTTAATTCTATTGTCCCCAATATTCACCTCTATGCCACCGAAGAAGCCAGTTTTTCTCTCACCAAAGGTCAAACTCTACAAGCAGATTCTCAGACTATTATTTGGCTACAGGTCAGAGACGGAGTTTTGCGGTTACTAGGGATTAAAGAATTAATTATCACCGAGCAGATCGATCTTTTTCCCCTCCCTAACGACCTTTGGATCGAGGCAAGTAGCGATACTCAGCTAACTACAGAAATTACTAATTCCTTGACCAATGTCGATGCAGTCTTGAAGGGGATTTCCTTGTTTCATCAACACTTTCTTTTTTGTCATCGACTCATTCAAAAACAAGAACAAAATGACGAATTACAGCGATTAGCATCATTAGACGGCCTCAATCAGCAAGTAACAGCAGAAGCCTTAAGCGAACTAGCATCTCCTCTAGCCTCCAAAACAGAAGACTTTTTGACAGGAGATACACCTTTATTAAGAGCTGCTGGTGCGGTTGGCAGAGTCTTAGGCACAAAAATCAGTCCCCCCGCTCAATCGGAAGACCACCAACGGCTAGAAGAACCCTTAGAAGCAATTGCTAGAGCTTCCCGCTTGCGAATTAGACAAGTTTTATTACGAGATAACTGGTGGCAACAAGATTGTGGCCCTTTGATCGCTTATATTCGCTCAGAATCAGGCACAAAGCCAGTGGCATTGCTGCCCAAAAATTCTTCTAGCTATGAACTTTACGATGCTACCGATAATACTCGTATTCTCGTCAATGGCGATCGCGCTTTGACAGTAGAGCCAATGGCATATATGTTTTATCGTTCCTTTGCCGATAAGGCTCTTTCGGTTTTTGATGTCTTTTTGTTTGCCTTCAAAGGGAGACAAAAAGACATTGCAATTGTTATGTTGGCTAGTATTGCAGCCACTTTACTGGGAATGCTCATTCCTCAAGCTACGGCAATTATCATTGATAGTGCCATCCCCGACAGCGATCGCTTTTCTTTAATCCAAATTGGCTTGGGATTGGTCATTGCTGCTGTTGCCACAGGGCTATTTCGCTTGGCTCAAGGATTTTCTCTCCTCAGAATTGAAACTACTTCTGATGCTTCTACTCAATCAGCGATGTGGGATCGGCTACTTAATTTGCCTGTCTCTTTTTTCCGCCAATATACCACGGGAGATCTTTTATCTCGTACTAACTCCATCAGTACAATTCGACGACAAATAGGCAGTAGCATCCTGATAAGATTAGTTACCAGTATTTTCGCCTTACTCAATTTAGGGCTACTTTTCTTCTACAGCGTTCCTCTAGCATTTGTTGCTATTGGTACGGCGATCGTCATTATGATAGTTACTACTTTTTCTGGAGCAATTTTAGTACGTAAAGTTAATCCTTTACTAGAAATCGAAGGCAATATTTTTGGGCAAGTCGTCCAGTTGATTAACGGTATTTCCAAACTGCGAGTTGCTGGTGCAGAACAAAGAGCTTTTGCCTTCTGGAGTAAAGACTACAGTAAGCAAATCAAACTCGAACTCAGTACCCAATTGATTGAAGATATTGTCGCTGTGTTCAATACAGTAATGCCGATGCTTACTTCTGCTATCCTCTTCGGCTTTACGGTTTATTTACTTACCAAGGCACAAATGACTGGTAAACCTGGACTGACTATTGGAACTTTTTTAGCCTTTAATAGTGCCTTTGCTACTTTTTTGGGTGGGGCAACAGAAATCAGCGATATAGTCACAGATCTCCTACAGGTTGTTCCTCAATGGAAACGCGCCCAACCCATCGTCACAACTTTACCAGAAGTCGAACTGAATAAAGCCAATCCAGGACAACTAATCGGTAGAATTAAAATCGATCGCGTATCTTTTCGCTATCGTAAAGATAGTCCCCTAACTATAGATAATGTCAGCATTAATGCCAAACCTGGAGAGTTTGTTGCTTTAGTTGGTGGTTCGGGGAGTGGTAAATCAACTATCTTTCGCTTATTACTAGGATTTGAAACTCCTGAAGATGGCAGTATCTATTACGATGGACAGGATTTATCAGGACTTGATGTTAGTGCTGTACGCCGACAGTTAGGGGTAGTTTTACAAAATGGCACCATCATGTCTGGTTCGATTTTCGATAACCTGTCAGGGGGCGCGAGAATTACCTTAGATGAAGCTTGGTCAGCATCCCGTATGGCAGGTTTTGCCGATGATATTGAATCGATGCCCATGGGAATGCACACGGTAATTAGTGAGGGAGGAGGTAATCTATCTGGAGGACAACGACAGCGACTTTTGATTGCCAAAGCTCTAGTCTTCAAACCTCGGATCTTACTTTTCGATGAAGCCACCAGTGCCTTAGATAATCGCACCCAAGCTATTGTTAGTGAAAATTTAGAGCGATTGCAAGTAACCCGAATTGTGATTGCTCATCGGCTTAGTACCATTCGCAATGCCGATCGCATTTATGTCTTGCAAACAGGCAGAGTAGTCCAGCAGGGAAGCTTTGATGAATTGGCTGCTCAAGAAGGGATATTTTCTAATTTAATGAAAAGACAAACTGCTTAAGAAGTCATTGGTTATTGGTTATTTGTCAGGAACTATGAGTTTATATGCGGTATAACACGGAGCATTGTCTAGTTTAATAATATATATTTCCTGACTGTATTCTTGAACAAATAGAGCGAAAAAAGCCGACAAACAGTCAGAATTAAAATGTGAAAACTCATGGAAAAAACTTTTAATCTTTAATGGTTCAACCAAACCATAAATATAGTAGTAACTATAGCGTTTCTCGTATTAATGAGATACACTCTGCTTGGGATAACTTCGGAGTTCGGAGAGACAAGGCATGCCTTGTCTGTACAGGAGTTCGGAAAATTTTGGATCTCACCAATGTGAGAAGGGTTATATAATTCCACTGTAAAATCTGTTTTGGTTGAACTCCTACTATAGTTATTTTATTTCGGGATAATTATTGATTCAAAGGTACTAGAATTAATCTTAAAAAAAATGTAATTTTTAACTAAAAAAAAAGATTATCAGTATTTTCAAAATTATTCATAATTAAACTATTCACTAGTTGAGCGGATTTTAAATTGAAACCTCAATTGAAAGTTTTTCTAGATTCTATCTAATAAATAATCTATTTACTTTTTGGTTAGAGCGAAATTAAAAGTAAATAGCTGCTTTCAATTCTTTGACTCAATAATTACATGACAGATAAACAATTACATCTGTTCATCTAGTAACTATTAGTAAGGAGCGAAAAATGTCTAACAACTATCAAAATATTATCGAACACCTGTGGGAAAATCCGACCAGTAGAGAAGATTTTCTGACTGAACCCAAATCATTCTTAGAAAAACAAGGACTAGAAATTCCCGAAAATGTTCAAGTATTTCCTTACATAGGTACCCCAAATGAACTCTACTTAGTTTTGCCACCTGAAGGTACTCAAATCTCT
>JAAUYI010082838.1_pt1 | contig 22182 bp, 16 predicted proteins | sample 7278041 | NCBI WGS metagenome assembly JAAUYI01 (sample SAMN14350216, study PRJNA611818) | marine sediment metagenome | isolation source: surface marine sediment (0.6m) | place: French Polynesia: Moorea | collected 2018-08
CTCATTGGAAACCTTACGGAGCACGACATTGGTATCGGCAATGACCGAGGCATTACGCCTTTTTTCTTTGTTGTAATAGGCCATCTCTCCAAAGATACTGCCCTCTGAAAAAACGGCAATGGTATTGCCCTCTGCATCAACTGCATGGGCTGTGCCGCTGTCTAGGTAGTAAATCCCGTCGGCTGGGTCGCCTATGGTGACAATGGCTTCTCCCTTTTTGCACCATTCCAGTTGAAAAGAGTTCTCCCACTCGGTATTCACCACCAGAGCATCGAACAAATCGCTATCGATTGCCCTGAGCAATTGCTTGGAAAGATGAAAAAGACGAAAGCCAAGAGAGTGACCTTTCTTCTCGTCCACCTTGATTCCGGTATATTTAAAATCCTTTTCTGGGTATGGATGCTCTCGGATATATTCAAGAATTCGATCTGTGGCCATGTCTCGTCTACCCATAAGCTTGGTAAATTTCTGCTGGGCGATGGTTAGCAATGTTCTGACTTTGGGAAAATCGGGCCGCTGACCGGTGAGGAGATTGCCGCAAAAAAGTTCCATTGCCTGATTCTTCAGATGGATGAATTCCAATAATTTTTCACGGTCAATATTCTCAGGATAGATACCGACTCCGGGTTGTATGATGGAAAAAAGGTTGAACGGACTGGTAAAATTTTTAGGGGTCACCTTGCCGATGGTGACTATATATTCTCTGTCCCTCTGTTGATTTCGAGCAACTTCCCGGTCCATAAGAATTGGAGTACCATAATATCCGCAAAGCTCTTCAAGTCGGCTGGCAACGGCAAAACTCGAGCCAAATTTATGTACCCTCTTTCCCAATCTAGCTTCGATAATATCGCCTAGAAACAACCCCATCCGAGTAGGAGGAATGACTGTACTCTCTATTGCCCTGCTGCAATGAATCGAGGCCTGCAATGCCCGGGTGCAGAGTTCTTCAGTTGAACCAGCTTCTCTTTTCTCGAAAATGACCACCGCTCCATCCCCGGCGGAGGGATCAATAGTTACGGGCTGGAACTCGTCAACAAGCAAAAGTGACTGCAAGCGTTCATAATAGGCAGTGATAAAATCGCGAATTTCCTCTGGCTGCATGTGTTGGGTAAGCGTCGAGTACTCCACCATATCCGTCAGCAGAATCACTACTTCTTTTTGCGCTTTATCACTTTGCATATCAACCAAGATCTACAAATTCACTCTTTTATTTTACAACAATCACATAATCACAATGCCATAGTCGTCTCTACCCTGGTAACTCAGCGGAGAATAACTCATTAAAATACATATAAAAAGTAAAATCCACCTCTGTTGGCTGGATATTTGCGGTAATAGATCAACCCATGATTCTCTGGCTCAACCCTCCACATAAAATATAACAATCAGGAAAAGTCCCTTCGCTTTTGTCCGACCATTTCGGCAAGACCACTGTAACGCCTGGTTTTGCGGGCAACGGCAAGACGGAAAATTTCTTGCTCACAATGCATCCATACTTTCTTGCGGCCCCGGGTGATGGCTGTGTAGATAATTTCACGACAGAGTACCGGCGTATCTTTGTCTGGCAACAGCACTGCAACTTCATCAAATTCAGATCCCTGGCTCTTGTGAATGGTGATACTGTAGGCGGGAAGATGCTCTGGCAGACGATGAGGCAGGTATCCTCGCAGATTGCCGTCTTCTGACTCAAACCAGACTTTCAGAGTTGTTTCATCTCTGTCTGGCAAACAAATCCCAATATCACCATTGTAGAGGCCGAGGTTATAGTCGTTGCGGGTGATCATCACCGGCCTGCCTGGATACCAGGTACCTGTATGGCCATAATGTTTCTTGAGACGATGCTCGATGAGGAGGTTGATGTTTTCCACCCCTAGGTTTCCTTTTCGGGTGGCGCACAATACTCTGAAAGCGTTGAATTTTTTAAATACACCTGTGTATCCTGAGGGGTCAAGATGAGTAATGTGGTCAAAGAAAATTCTGTATTTTTGGAGAAGAAACTGTTCGACATCGATTTCCAGAAAACCCAGTTCAGCAGAGGCGGAATCACCTATTAGGTTCCAAGCCCGTTCTTCATCCCCAATCTTCACCGCATCGGCAAACTCCCTTATGGCTGTATTAAAGCGGTAACTCTGACTGAGCATTACTGTGTTATCTGGAAGACTTTCGGTCAGCTCGGCCAAAACTGCCCCGGACTCAACAGATGCCAACTGATCTTTATCGCCCAGCAAAACCAGACAAGACTTGGAATGCAGTGCATCGACTAATTTGCTCATCAAGGCAAGATCGACCATGGATGCCTCGTCGACAACAACAAGGTCCCATGGTAATGGGTTATTGCGGTCATGATAGAACCGTGGTGAGTTCCTGCGCACACCTAGCAATCTATGCAGGGTTTGAGACTTCTCTGGAAGTGCCTGGAGGACACTCTCGGGCAAAGCAATTTGACGCAGAGACTCCTGGACTGACTCGCCTAACCGTGCTGCGGCTTTACCGGTGGGAGCAGCAAGTGCAACCCTGGTTGCTGATTCCATTGCTTGTACATGAGCACCAATGATTGCCACAACAGTGCTTGTTTTCCCGGTACCAGGGCCGCCGGAGACAATCACCAAAGCCTTTTGCAGAGCGAGTTCAACTGCTTCTTGCTGTCTCTCGTTCAGAACACCTGACAGGGAAAAACAATCCTTAACTGAAAAATGTTTATTCTTCGCGGGAGAAGGTCTGCCTGCCAGAGAAGATATCTTCTCGGCCAGTTGATATTCGTAACGATAATAACGATGTAGATAGAGCCGCTGATTGACCAGAACAAGAGGAGTTAAATCGCCTTCGCTTACCAGCAATGATCGCTTGAGAAGCTCTTCCTCGTCTTCTGCCACCGCCATGCAGCTGTGTCCTTCATCGAGATAAACCATGAGTTTTTCGATAATGCGCCTGAAGGTGTTTCGCTCACCGGCCGCTAATGCTGCTTTACCGACCAACATCCTGGCTATATGGAAACCAAGGAGATTTTCCCGTTGCTCAACCATCACGTATCCTCAAAACATCTGGCAAGCTCCACTAGTTTAGCTTGTTCAGGCTTATCGTAGAAGACACCTTTCGGACCACCATCCATTCCTCTGACAAAAAGATAGTAGATGCCGCCAAAATGAACATCGTAGTCATAGTCAGGCATGACGTTCTTCAGATATCGATGAATTACCAGGGTGTACAGGTAATATTGCAGACCGTAATTATGTCCAGCCATGGCTTTAACAAGATTCACCTGGCTGTAGCTGTCAGCAGTTTCGCCAAGATAGTTGGTTTTGTAATCGATAATGTAAAACTTCTCATTGTGGGCAAAGACCAGATCAATGAAACCGGTGAGATAACCGGTAATGTCCTTCTCATTGACCAAACCGACAGTTTTAACATCAGCCAACAACCTGTTTATATCGGTGGTATTCCCTTTCGCCAGATGAAAATAAAATCCCATTTCCTTCACACATCTGCTTTCATTAAGCTGTGCCAAGGTGAATTCCTTTTCGGATTTCTTCACGGTTGAATTCAGTGGGGAAGTAACTACGGTGCGCAACATCTCCAGCAGCAGCGGAAGATCAACCTCAATACCATACTTCTGACAGATAGCGGTAATTTCTTCTTGTCTCGTATCAGGCTCCTGCAAAGCAGAAAATGGTATCGATTCAAGTATGTCGTGGACGATGTTTCCAAAGTTAGGGCCGAAAGGTAACGTGGCAAAGGGAATAGCAAGAGTTCTGTCTTCTGGTATGGTAAATGATACTTGGGTGTCTACTTCCAGAAAGTCTTCATCCCGACCATCGTGACCACCACCAGAAACCAAGGCAGAATAACTGGTCATTTGGTGGCTGGCGTATAATGGACCTCGCTGCCGTATTCTTCGTTTAAGCGAATCTTTATTGTCGATTTCACGAAAAGAGGCAATTTTGAGCTTAGTCGCAGTGCTGATCTGCTGATAAGTAGCATAGCTCTTTCTCCCCATTTCTTCCAAAACTTGCTGCTGCTCGTCAAAGCTGACTCGTCCTTGAGGAAACAGCAAATAGCCAAGTCCTGAATAAAAAGAATCAGCAGGACCACCTTTCCGTCCTTTATGATCGCACCAGGCAATATAACACCTAAGCTTTGCCCTGGTTACGGCGACATAGCAAAGTCGTAGTTCCTCGGCCATCTCCTCGACCAAGGTCTCTTCACTTCTACCCTCGAAGTGTTCGGAACCAAGATCTAAAACGAGACCGCTTTCTTCCCGGCAGACGATGCGTTCCTGCTCACCCTCGAGGCGGGATGAGCGATACCACAACGATGGACAGAAAACTATGGGGTATTCCAGGCCTTTACTGGCATGCATGGTGATGATCCTTACCGCTTGCTCATCACTTTCCAGGCGCTGTTCGTTCTCACCGGTGGGTTGTTTCATGTTTCGACGCAGCCACTGCAGGAGCTGTAGCGGACCAAACATATTATCCTCTTCTGCCTGCTGGAGGAGTTCTACAAGATGATATATATTGGTTATCCGCCTCTCACTCTGCTCAGCACCGCCAAGAGTTGTCAGCACCCCTTCGTTTTCCAGAAAATGGTTAAACATCAGGAGCAGACCCTGTTGCCGCCAGCTGAGAACATATTCTTGAAATCTTGTGTAATATTGATCAAAGATATGATCATTCTGCCAAACTTGATGCAGTTCGGTGCCACTGAGGCCAAGCCACGATATGGTCATTGCCCTTTTGAGTAAGCCGATATTGCCAGGATTTGCCAGAGCATTGAGCAGCTGATACAACTCTGTACATTCTCTGCTCTCAAAAACGGAGATTTTACTGGCCGTTACCGCAGGGATGCCGACCTGCTCCAGCAGGTTCCTATACTCCTCTGCCTGCCTATGCTGCCGCACCAATATAGCAATATCACTGGGCCGGAGGAGCCTGCTCTCCTCTTTCTGTTCCAGCCTCGTCTTATTCTCCAGCAGGTCGATGATCTGACTGACAAACTGATGCATGATGGCACTAGCCGCCTCACCCGATGACCAGGTGCCATCATTTTTAGCAGCAGCCTCTTCCAGTTGGCAGAAGACCATATTGGCCAGCGGGACTTCGTTTTGCTGCAGTCGAGTCTCTTCAGCCGGCACAGCGGATGTGGCCGGGATGAAATCTAATTGAGCTTCTGCAAAAAGAAATGGACGCGAACGCAAGGAAAAAAGACTATTCACCCCTTCAACGATGCCGGGGTGTGAACGATAGTTTTTATCGAGAGTAAGAATATGATCTGCAACGAGCTTGGCCTGAAAATAGGAATGGATATCGGCTCCCCGGAATTTGTAAATTGCCTGCTTGGGGTCACCAATGAGATAGAGATAATGGTTACCTCCGCTGAAGACCGTTTGAAAAATCTGCCATTGTAAATTATCGGTATCCTGGAATTCATCTATGACAGCAGCCCTGAAGCGTTTTCTCAGTAGAGAAACCAGGCCATCAGCCTCCGGTGCAGTAACTGCACGATAAAGACGTACGATAAGATCATCGTAGGCCATGATATTTGACTCAATCATCCGCCGTTCCGTTTCAGCCAGAAAGTAGCGGACTAGTTTGCCACGAATTGAGAGCAGCAGATCATTTACAGCGCCAAGTAAGTCATTTAGAAATTGACCAGGCAAGGGAAGATGGTCAAGCAGTTCATTTTTCCGGTCACCTCGAACTTTAGTGCCATTAATCTGTTGTTCGAATTCTTGCCGCTGCAGCAGGGTTAGACCTTTCGGCAAACTGTTCTCTTGATTCTCAAAATAGCGACTAAGAGCTGCCCACCACTGCTCGAAATTATCAGAAAAATGTTTCTTCAGCTTACCCGCTTCTATTAGATTTTCCAGAGAAGCTTGGAGAGTTGCACCGTTTTGTTGCCACCAGGCGGCCATCTCCCTATAGCGATTTTCGAATTTCTCAGAGGTCTGCTCTATTTCTTCAACTTGTGGCTCAATGGCTACAAAATTCTGGGAAAGATGACCAACCGATGCGTACAGTTTTGCTGGCGAAGGATAATGAGCAAGAACTACATCCCCCTGGAGACGCGGCAGAGAATAAATGTGCAAACGCCAGAAGTCTGCCAGGACCAGTTGCTGTAACTTTGCCTGCTCAGGCTCCAATTCCACATCAAAAAGCTGACCGCTTTCCAGAGCCTGGTCCTGGAGCATTCTCTGACAGAAACCGTGAATAGTAAAAATCGGAGCACGATCAATATCGATAAGAGCTTTGCGCAGATTGACCAAAGCCAACTGCCGATCAGCAAGCCCTTTCGCCCAACGCAGCAGGGTCTCATCAAAATCGCCCTCTTTACCTTCGAGCAGGTCCCTGCCCTCTGCCAGACGTCCCCGAATACGTTCAGCGAGCTCCGCCGTTGCCGCTCTGGTAAAAGTTACCAGCAGAATCTCCTCAATATCGATGCCAAGCTCAGCCACAAAACGCAGGACCAGCATGGCGATTGTATACGTCTTGCCAGTACCGGCGCTTGCTTCGATGAGGTGGACGTCAGGGCTTAATTTTGAGCGAGTCACCTCGAAAAGCCGCTGTTCAGCTGCCATGACACACCCTCCACAACGGCATAAAATAGCGCTCGGTCAGTTTCGTGAAATCCTCAGCAATGACATTCTCCACCGTAAGACCCTGGTAGAGTAGCTGCCAGGATGGTTCAAAACCTTTCTCTAATATATCTGTATATTTTTTTCGGGCTTCCTCGAGAGGAGTACGCCTCGCCCTTTGTTTAAAAATCTGACGACAGTAGGCTAAGGCCGGCTCTACAAGCAATGGACAGGGAGACTGCCGGCCACGCAGATAAAGCTCAAGAAGATCTTCCAGGCTGGGCTCAAAGTCCATATCCACTGTAAAAGTGAGCTCGATGTCCTTGGCCACAATGCTCGTTTGCTGTGCTGAAACACCTACTCTTTCACCAATCAGATGATGGAGCCAGCCGTGCAGTAAATCTTTGGCCCGAAAATTAGCATATCTGCTCAACAACATCCCGTTTTCATATTGATTACCAAGCTTGCCAATGAGATTGTATGAACCGATGGTTATGTCAACTATAGGGTCAGCTAAGCGCTCACCCATCTCATACTTCTTTATTCTTTCAGCATATTCATATATTTCTTCGTTTTTCTGAGCAAATATGATTTCACCTACCATTCCCAAGGGCCACTGGCCACTTTCGCTCAGTTTTCGCTGAAGTCGAGAGGCTTCTACACCCTCCAAGGCACTCGCGAGGAGTTGCTGTTCGACTCCATAGGCCTGCAGACCATGGAGCTCGAGCAATTCTGAATCTTCGGGCAGCGATTCTTCGTCGCGCAGGCTAATATCCAGACATTTTTGGATAAAATAAAGTTGCGGATTGGTATAAAATCTAAAGAGATCCTCAAGCTCGATGACAACAGGCTCATCATCAATGGTTCCCTGCCACCACTCTTTTCGTTCTTGTGATTCTGCCGCTAGGGCGAGAGCCACCCGATAATCCCTGTCGTTGTAGCTGAAGAAGGGGGAATCATCAGTAAAATACCTACTGCTGAAGCCATGAAGAGGGTGTTGCTCCACCATATTTCGCACGCCATAGCCTTCTTCGAGAGTTTCCATGAGTTCATTTAGGACAACCGAAGGCGGCAATGGATCGTTGCTATCCAGAGATCTGCCGATATAACTGAGATAGAGACATTGTCGACAGGCAAGCAGCAACTCCAGAAACTGGTACCTGTCATCGGCCCGCAGTGATCTGTCACCCAACATTTGCTGCTGCTTCATCAAATCGTAGTTTGGTTGCCGGTCATTCTCCGGAAAAACGCCATAGTTCAACCCGAGAACACAGATAGCTTTAAAAGGGATGGAGCGCATGGGCAACATCGAACAAAAGGTCACACCACCTTTAAGGAAGCCGCTGGCAGACCTGGACTCTCTGGAGACAGTGGAAAACCATTTTGCCATGACCCGCAGGTCAACATTTCCCGTATGGAAATCGCCATCCTCGGCGAGTTTTTGCAAAAGACCGCGAAGGTCACTAAAATCTTTTGTGTTCGTATCATAAAATAACCGGAGGCTATACTGCATAAACAGTTCAGCCCATTCGCAAAGCAAATGTTCTTTCTTAAAATCAGCTTCGGCCTGCTCGATAAGCTGAATGAATTCACAAAGACCCCCCAGTGCTGCAGCTTGACTTCCTTCGATCTCCCGATAAGGGAGAATACCGGCTACCTCTTCCTCCGCATCGATCATAACACCCATGAGTAAGCGCTCAAGTCCGGCATGCCAGGAGTTTTCAACAAAGGAAAAACCGCTCTCTTTTCGCATCTGCGCTGATAAGCTCCAGCGTACTCCAGCAGCGACAACCCAATCGCGCAAGGACTCAAAATCCGCTGGATTGAGCTGAAATTTTCTTTGAATCTCTTCATTATCGAGAAAATCGAAGACCTCCGACCAACCAAAACGCCCTGAAAACAGATCAAGAAACTGTTGAAAAAGAGAAATAATCTTGTTGCTCCTGGTGATACTTCGGTCGGCTATACTATGGTGGATATCTTCAAAATGGGCAGGAATAAACGGAGCGTATTCCTGAATGTCAGGGGCCATAACTACTATTTCCCCAAGCTGCAACGAGTCGTTCTTTTCCAGTAGGTCAAGCAGATGATCTTTGAGAACTGCGAGCTCTCGTTCCCTGGAGTGACAGGAAACGATGCGAATTGAACCATCGTTTACCACTCCTTCCCTTCTCTCCTCCATGTTGCCATTAAGTAAATCGGCCTGGACAGCATGCAGAAGTCGCGGACGATCAGGTGTAAAAGGTTCCTCATAACTCAAGATCTCGGAGGCAAACCCGCCCCGGTTAAGCAACATCTCCTGAAAATCCCGCCCCTGGCCACCGAGAGACACCAAAAGAGGATGATAATTCGGATCTCGCCTGCCGTCTTTGGAAATAGCTTGTCGGCGCGTCATATCACCCCAGTAATTTTGACAGGGACTGAGGAGAAAGAAATGAATATCGGTATGCTTGGCCAGGCCCTCGAGATAATCAAGAAAAAGTGGTGGTAAAATGTGAACTCCGAATACCGAGATCCGTCGTGGTATATCCGCCAGTTTTTTCTTTTTGTTCAGGACTGAAATAATTTCCTGGAGCAGTTCTCCTCGGGGACGACCACCATGTGCATCCGCCACAAGTCTATGCCAAAGATGCATTTGCCACTGCTCTGAGGAATTGCCAACTACAACTTTTCCTTGCTTCCACGTTTGGAGAAGTTGTGGACGCATAAGCTGGTACTGATCGAACAAATTGGCGAGTTGCCGGGCCAGTTGGAAACGTTTGAGGGCAACCTGGCTGCCTTTGAGGTAGTTTTGCAAAGGCAGGTACACATTATCTTTGAGATCACGCAGTTTTTCTTCAATTCGCCAGCAGAGTACCCCACGTTCAAACGAATCGGGCGATATATCCATGGCAAGTTTTTCAGCAATCACCTCAAGAAAAGTGAGAGGCAGAAAAAACCGATAGTTGCACCAGCAGGTAAAACGATTGGCCATGTACTGCGAAATCATTCTCTCCATGCCCTGGCTCTGAATGATGATGTACTCTTGTTCTGAGAGAGGCGGCAAGGGATCAGCCTCAACAAGAGCACCTAAATGGTGCAGCAGGTTTTCTGTTCTATTTGAGGCGTGCAGATAAAACATAATCAGCGAATGCTTTCTCAGACCATGGTCATGGGATATATTAAAGCAGTGTCTTCTCTCCAAATAGGGAGTATGCTCAACTCTTTGGAAGCACCGACCAAACGGGCAATGCTCACAATCAATAGCCACCTACCGTCATTGCGGTTTCACTCCGGCGTACTCATAAATACCGTACATAAGACCAGCCATAATACCGATGGCAAAAAAGATCCGAATTCTCCTATCCCATGGCATTTTTTCACCGTTTGCCATATATTGGAAAAATGCCACGATCATCCAGGTAATACCAATAATAAAGGGGATGGTCTGCAGTAGTTGCCAGAATGTAGCTTTGAAACTTTCAAACGGTGTAGCTCCAAGACGAAGATTAAAGAGAAGATAGAGCACACCACTGATAAAAAATGTTATTCTTTCTTTGATACTATTCATATGAAAACACTCGAGACCCTTTATTTTCCAGATACTGCCATTCTCACCGAAAGGCAACTACCCCTCTTTTTGCTCTTCGAGAAGGTAAACCTGCTTGCGCCGGTGGAAGACGATTTTTCCTCATCCACAAAGAAACCCGATACTTTCATGGATAGCCGGTTCTGTCAAGTTCATACTCCCTATCCTCTCGGTGAGGACAGACAACGCTTTCTCTATTTAATCAATGATATCCAAAATAGAAAGGATGATTACGCCGCCCAGCTGAGCAACATTACTCTGGCATCCATGTCAGAGAGAAAAGGAACTGGCGATGATGCCAAATATCAGATCGTTTCTTCTCTTCTTGGCCGGGATTCATCTGGCTCAGAAGATAGCAACGACCAACACCGCGATCTATTATGGCAAGCCAGACTTGTGCTGAAGATTGGGGAAATGCTTGATAAGGAAGAAGAGGAGGTGGCCCGTTCTCTTGTTAATCTTGATGAGAGCGAAGCTGATTTGTTCACACGGCTCAAAGGGGAAGATGACGAAGATGATGATCTAGTAACGCTCTACAGTGATATTGATAAGATTAAGACAAAACTGGACAGACCGAGAACCGACACCATTGGTAAACGACTGCGGGCCTGGTTCAGGTTTGCAGGCGGTGCAGATCTACCCATTTGTCCCGTCTGGTCAACCACCAGACAGGAAGTTGCTGATATCCTCTTCACCAATCACGATAAGAAACACCAGCACGAACCGGAAATTCTTGCCGCTTTACACCTACCAACCATCCTTGATCTCAGTGAGAAAAGGGTCGAGGAAGCTCTTACAGAGTTTCATGAGGCTGCCAGGGATCTCCTCCCACCGATTCTCGCACAGTTAAGCGAAACAAGCCGCACGCCAAACTCTGAAGAGGTAAACTCCTGGGAAGAAACTCTGAAAAGTTGGCAGAATTTTCTCGATACCAGCTATCCCGAAGAACAATTCGGCCGTATAAGCGTCTCCTTTTATCGTTTCAAAGAACCGTTGGCCCACTATTCAGGTATAGACGAACTGGTAGAAGGGGTGGTGTCTCCTCACATTCTTGCCGTATTTGCTAAGTGAAGAGCCGACTGGAAGAGCCGACTGCCGGTCTAACCAAAGAACAGTACCAGCTGAAGGGAAATACTTAAAAAAACTCTATTTCTCAATTGCGCATGCAAAAACAGCAACGCTGGACCATTCAACCCTATATAAAATGAACGGTCCAGGTAGTCAACGAATCTTGCTGTTGTCTATAAACTTACTCACAACAGGTATAAGGATTTATTGTGGTTACCGGGCATGAAGCCGATTTTACCACCTTATCGGCGACACTGCCGAACATAATCCGTTCGAGGCCTTTGTAGCCATGGGTTCCCATGACAATCATATCGCCTTCGACTTCCGTGGCATATTCGACAATTTTTTCACCGACATCACCAACGAGAACCTTGCTGGTTATCACGCTTACGCCTGCTTTTTCGAAGAAGCTCTGGTGTTGTTTGCAAAAGGATTCCATCTGCTCCTCCGCCCCCACAAACAACTCATGCTCGATATTGGGCACACTCATTTGGGGAACAAAAAAACCGGAATAATCTTCAAAATTCTGAACGATGAATATGACATGGAGCGACGCTCCAAATGTTCCGGCTATATAGGCAGCCGATTCAACCACAAGCCCGGCATTATCTGAGAAGTCAATCGGCGTAACAACTGTTTTTATTTCATGCATTTTTCGCATACCTGCCTCCTTTCTACTCGGTAGTTCAATATAAAAAGTAATACCGTCTACTGTATTCTCCCACATGGATTTTCAAAAAACAAGATATTGAGATAAAATCTAGAAGAATATCAGTAAGAAATAGCATTTTAAAAGACATACATGCAGCAATTTTTATACAGGCAAAACAACATGCCAAGCTTACTCACGACGCCTGACGTATAATGTTTTCCGGATCCGGGCCACCACTTCAGCCGACTCATCAAGGATATCTATTGCATAGTGAGGAGTGACTTTTTTCTTTCTGGTGAGACCCGCATGAATTTCAGCGAGCATATCGTCGGTAATGCGCAGTTGAGCAGCTACCCTTCCTCTACCTGGTTTGAGAAAGTCAATACCGGCAGCCTTATCCCAGACAATATACCCTCGCCCCAGAATCTGCATCAACATAAGCATAAGATGGGGATCGACCATGCTGTAGAGGCTGCCACCAAAATGCGTTTTCATTGCATTACGATTGTACCAGTGTAGTTTCATGGAAACATCGACCTCTCGCCAATCTTCAGATATCCGGTCAATCCATACACCTGTTCCTAAATAGGGCGGATAGACATTCAGAATAAAGCGAAATAAGCGTGGAGAAGTAATCATGGGATCAGTTGAAGATATGTTTTGTATTCAAGCCGAAGACGACAATATCATTAAGGACATCTAATATTAACTCCTACAACCTCTGAATAATATACAAGAAGGTGGGCAATCGGCTCTGCAGCTTAAGGTGATTAAATTCAAAAACCAGCTCCCGCGATGGACTGTCAAACTTCAGTGGTGAGAGGTAAACGCTGCCTTTGGGTTTTTTCCTCGGAATCGTCTCACCGAGTAAACGGTGAAGCTGACGGTAATGATTTGCTGGAAGTTTTCTATCCATCAGAAAATTCGCCGTCACCTCAATGTTGGTATACCTGTCATTAATCATCTGTATTTTTTTAAACGCCTCTTCAACTTGTACTGCCTTCAGTGGTTTTCCCAATATCTCGAGGGTCTGCTGATCGGCCGATTCGAGTCCGATATTGATATAAAAATCGGCCGGTATACGTTGAAGTTCCTCGAAGAGCGTATCTTCTGCACTTAGAAACGAATCCACACTGCCAAAGAGAAAAAACTGAACACCACGCATGAAAGACGAGTATAAGGCCAACCGCTCATAGGCTGAGGTGACACCATAGAGGAGCAGCTTGCTGCTGCAAAGAAGTGCATCATGATCGCCTAGAAAAACCGAATTATAATTGGCCAGATCCTCTCCACAGAGATCGCGGAGCGATTGTAGCTGATCGTCGATATCAGCCGGTTCTTTCTCACTGAAAGGAGTGGTGTTTTTAACTTTACAGAATCGACACTTATAGAGACAACCGGAAGCAATATTAAGCGGCAGGATATCGTAGTCGCAATGCCGAGCATCCGGTGGCAGTACAGAGACCCTACCCCCACTGATGTTAAACAGACGTCTTGCTTTTTCAGCGAGAACAACCGGATTGTTTGTCACCACCTGGTCAAGAAATTCTCTGATGTCTGCAGGTGCATCACCTGTCTCCCTGCGTATTTCGACAAGATCATCATGCCAGGTATTTATAGCCTGGCGAATACTCGGGTGAGCAAATGGCTTACCTCCGATAAGACTATTGGTGGGATATTGGAGATTGGGAAGATAATATTCACCTATTGCTTCGAAAACACCGGTATAACCACCCGTGGAGTAATATACCCAGTCGTTCCCAAGAGTACGTTTCAACCACTCCTGAGGATCAAGCCATCTCTCACCTTTATAGCGAATAAACTTGATCTCTCCATTGAGGTTGAACTGATACAGAGCTTTTGGGGTTTCAATCTCAGAATAACAACCGAAGCGCTGAGGATAGCTAATTTTTATATACCTATCCGACCCTTTTTTTCTCAGAGATATCGTGCAATTGGTAAACCTGTGGCTAGTGCTCATGGAATTTCCGTCTTCTCTATCCTCCCCCGTCGTGGTCATAAACCGTGGTGACCGCACCTTATGGAATTCAAACTATCTGATCACGGAGGGATATAGTATATCTTTTAACTATACCAGAGCGAGAGAATATTCCTTAACGGCAGGGAAGTCCAGTTGATTTCTTCGGCAGATCGTCCGCCTTCCTTCGCAAATTGCTATCTTTTCAAGAGCTGCGTTACAGTTTTTACAGATAGCGAGGAAAAAGCGGAGAAAATCTATATCTATTTTTGCTGTTGTTGAAAAACTGTTCGATAGAGTTTGCCGGCTTCATAGCTGCTACGTACAGAAGGACCTGATGCGACTCCGATAAATCCCTTGGTCAGTGCTATTTTTTTGAGCTCAGCAAAATTTTCTGGGTGAATGAATTCATTTACGGCAAGGTGCTTCTTAGATGGCTGCAGGTATTGGCCAAGGGTAAGAATATCACAATTTGCTGCAAGGAGATCATCCATAACCTCCAGGATTTCTTCCATACTCTCACCAAGGCCAAGCATGATCCCACTTTTGGTGATCATTTTGGCATCAAAGCGTTTTACCATGGCCAGCAGTTCCAAAGAACGATGGTAAACCGCTTGGGGCCGAACCGTTGGATACAGCCGCGATATGGTTTCCACATTGTGATTAAGTACATCCGGCGCAGCGGTTACAATGGTTTGCAACGCATCCCAGTTTCCCTGAAGATCCGGGATGAGAATTTCCACCAGGGTGTCAGGGGACTGTCGTCGAATCGCCTTCACCGTTGCCGCAAACAAGGAGGCGCCCCCGTCTTCAAGGTCATCCCGGGTAACTGAAGTAATAACGCTATACTGCAATCCCATAGTTTTCACAGCCTGAGCGACTCGTTCAGGCTCATCCAGGTCAGGAGCTCCGTCCGGACCGTGGTCCACGGCACAAAACATACAATTACGGGTACATTTTTCGCCAAGGATCATAAACGTAGCGGTACCCCGGGAATAGCACTCAAACTGATTCGGGCACTGGGCCTCCTGGCATACGGTTGTCAGGCAATTGTTCTTCAGTAGTGCCCGAACTTCCTCATATTGCGGACCCGAAGGTAACCTTCGCCTCAACCATTTGGGTTTTCCAAGACTCACCGGATGATTATTCTCGGTCATTGGCAAGCCACCTCCCCGCAGAGAAAATGATGGATATACCGTCGCATATTGTCTTTTACCTGCTGCATGGAGACATCTCTGCCCAGCTCTTCTTTCAATGAGCTCACCCCAACTCCAAACAGACCGCAAGGCCTGATCCACCCGAATGGTTCCAGAGACAGATTAACGTTCAGCGACAGTCCATGAAAACTGATGCCATGCCTGATACGAATGCCAACGCTGCCTATCTTGTTATCGCCCACCCAAATTCCCCGATTTCTCTTATCTCTATTGGCTTTCACACCAGCATCGGCAGCGGTAAGCAGCATCATCTCTTCCAGTAGTTCAATAAAAGAGGAAATGGAAAGTTTGCGCCTGCGTAAATTGACGATGGGATAGACAACTAATTGGCCGGGTCCGTGATAGGTTATATCACCACCACGTTCGGTATGAACAATTTCTGCACCTTCGCCGATAATATCCTTGGTTGGTTTGAGCAGATTGTTTTTTTTGCCTGAACTACCAAGCGTAAATACCGGCGGATGTTCAAGCAGTAGTACCTGTTCGCCGTCACTTTCAGTAAGCTGATTCTGCACACACTGCAACTGGAGATCATGGGCCTGACGATAGCCCATGACTCCAAGATCCTTTACTGCCGTTTTCATTCTAACCGCACAAACATGGCTGTCTGGCAGCCCGCGTTTCATCAAGGCGCTTGACCTTGAAACGTTGAGGAGCATTTGTAAGCAGTTCCGGCTGCTCCATGGCCTCCATGGTTATTCTCCTTACTACTGCCACAAATCTGTCCAAATCATCCAGACATTCACTCTCTGTTGGCTCGATCATAATCGCGCCGCTAACCACCAGAGGAAAATATATAGTAGGTGGATGATAACCGCAATCCATGAGACGTTTGGCAATGTCCAGCGTGGTAATCTTATGCTCCAACTGACGCTTGTCGGAAAATACCACCTCATGCATGCAGGGGCGATTATAGGCGAGGTGCAGATAATCTTTGAGTTGCACCTTGAGATAGCAGGCATTCAGTACCGCCAATTGGCTTGCCATCCTGAGATTTTCTGCCCCCATGGTAAGTATGTAGCTATAGGCACGCACCAAAACGCCAAAGTTACCGTGAAAGGCATGAATCCTGCCGATACTTTCCGGCCTGTTATAATCGCGGGAATACTCCGAACCATCAAAAGATATTCGGGGATAGGGCAGAAATTTCTCCAATTCCGAGACCACGCAAACCGGACCGGCCCCCGGTCCACCGCCACCGTGCGGCGTCGAAAACGTCTTATGCAGGTTGAGGTGAAGTACATCAACACCGCATTTTTTCAGGTCGACTATGCCCATGATAGCATTCATGTTGGCCCCGTCGGCGTATACCAGACCACCTTTTTCATGTACTATCGCTGCTATCTCGCGAATATTTTCCTCGAAAAGTCCCAGAGTGTTGGGATTGGTGATCATGATGCCGGCGGTCTCCTCATCCATCAACTGCCGAATATCTTCCACCTCGAGAATTCCCCGTTTTCCTGACTCGATTTTCACCGGTTTATAACCGCACAGGGCGGCGCTGGCCGGGTTGGTGCCATGGGCCGTATCGGGCATAAGGATTTTCGTTCGTTTACTGTTTCTGCTCCGGTGATAGGCATCGATAATCAGCATACCCGCCAGTTCGCCGTGGGCGCCTGCCGCCGGCTGGGCGGAGACGTGATCCATGCCGGTTATGATGGCCAGATGTTTCTCCAGCTTATAGATGAGTTCAAGGGTTCCCTGACATAACTCATCATCGAGCATGGGATGGGCTGCAGCAATTACCGGTGTTGCTGCCTGTTTTTCATTGACTTTGGGATTGTATTTCATGGTGCACGATCCCAAAGGATAGGTGCCTGTATCCACACCGAAATTCCATTGGGAAAGCCTGGTGTAGTGACGTACGACATCAACCTCGCTCAGATCGGGAAAATCCGGTCCGTCGCCGACAAGATCCTCAGGCAGAGCTGCGGCAGGGACATCGCTTGCCGACACGCTCATGCCGTTTCTGCCTTTTTTACCTTTCTCCCAAAGAAGAGGTTCCTCAAGTATCAGGCCGCTCGTTCCAGGTGCATCTTTCATTTTTTCACCTCCTCTACCACTCTGTCGAGGACAGCTTTAGGTGTGGTTTCGGTCACACAGAAAAGATATTTGTTGGCAAACTCGGGGTAATACCGGCCAAGTTCAAGACCGGCAATTATTTTTTCATCACGCAATACCCGCTGTTTCTTGCTAAAGTCATCGGCGAATCCGACAACAAATTCATTGAAGGTAGGACTGCTGAACACAAGTTCACCACCGGCTTCAACCAGAGACGCTTTTAAATATTCAGCTTTGTCATAGTTAAGACGGGCCAGTTTCCGGATTCCTGTTCCACCTAGGGCAGCCATATACATAGCGGCGGTGATCGTGTTTATACCCTGGTTGGAACAGATATTTGAAGTCGCTTTCTCCCTACGTATATGCTGCTCACGAGTAGCCAGAGTAAGCACAAACCCGCGATTGCCATCAAGATCAACTGTTTCTCCGACAAGACGCCCCGGCATACTTCTGACAAAAGCATCTTTACAGCCGAACATACCGAGGGCTGGTCCACCAAATGACCGGGCTATACCAAAACTTTGCCCTTCCCCACAGACAATATCTGCACCCTGACTCCCGGGACTTTTATAGAGCCCAAATGCCAGTGGCTCTGAAAAACCGCTAACAAGCAAAGCACCGCAATCTTGCACCATGCTTGCTGCAGATTCTACATCTTCAACCACGCCGAAAAAATTAGGTGATTGCAGAGCGACACCGGCAAATTCTTCATTCCTGGTCAAGGAAGAGAGATCCGTGCGGCCATCCTCATTAAATGGCAGCTCGACAATTTCAAACTCGGTGGGTTGAAAATAAGCGGCGATTACCTGGCGATAGTGCGGATGGATAGCCCTGGAGACAGCCACACGCTTCTTCTTTTTCCCCAGACGCAGGGTCATCAGCAGTGCTTCCGCCAAAGCACTGGCCCCGTCATACATGGAGGCATTGGCCACATCCACCCCTAGAAGCCTGGCAGTCAGCGTCTGATACTCAAATACTCCCTGCAGGGTTCCCTGAGCCATTTCCGGTTGATACGGTGTATAGGCGGTTAGAAACTCCGAACGGCTTGTTAAATATGGAACAATTGCCGGGATATTGTGATGATAGGAGCCTGCACCGATAAGAACTTTATATTTCGGGCCCACCTTCATCTTTGCCCTGATATCTTCCATGTGAACATCCAGATCCCATTCAGTCAGGGGCCCGGGTATCTCCATATCGCCTTGATATCGGCAATCCTGGGGTACGGTGGGAAAGAGTTCTTCAAAATCGGACACCCCTATCCTGGCCATCATTTTTTCAATTTCTTCCTGGGTATGTGGTAGGTAACGCATAAGCTATCCTCTCGGTTGTATTAGACCGATGTCACTCGTCGCCTTTGAGAATCCCCATATAACCATTGCGATCCAGAAGTTTATCCAAATCACCTGGATCATTAGGTTTAATTTTGACAATCCAGCCGTCATAGGGATCCTGGTTGATCAGCTCTGGTGCATCATCAAGTTCCTCGTTTACTGCTGTAATTTCCCCTCCGATGGGTAGATAGAGCTCAGAAACCGCTTTTACCGATTCAAGCGTACCAAACTCATCACCTGCTTCGAAACTGTCGCCGACCTCCGGTAACTCTACAAATACAATGTCACCCAATTGATCCTGGGCATAATCGCTGATGCCGACAACGACAACCTCTCCCTCAAGACGAGCCCATTCGTGGTCCTTGGTGTAGACAAGATCCTCAGGTAGATTTAACTCTTCCAACTCTTTCATTGCTGTCTTCCTCCCTATTTTTTCATCATCTCAATTAAAGGTTTTCTGGCACTTCGTGCAGGACGCACGTCCTTTCTAATTTCTACTTCAACCTTATGTTTGCCATCCGTCAATATCACCCGCTCTCCAACCGGTATTTCATGCTTAACCTTGACGAAGCCGCAGGATAACCCCTTGGGTTTAAAATTTTCAGGTTTACCATCCTGTCTGCTGGAAGCCATTGAAATAATATTATCACCAAGTCGCTCAATAGCCATATCAGTCGTGCAGGTTAGAATATCCCCCAAATGATTGCCTGCTGTATCAAGTACGCTACTGTTAGCGCCTATCGGTATTTTACGGGGACTGAATCCTGCAAATGCATAGGTGTGCGGTGCAGAAGGATTGTTCTGCAATGCCTCAGAACCGATAAACTCTTTCGTAAAGATCCCCTGCTCATCAAAAGGGAGGGCAAATATCCACGGATTGTTGAGAAAAGGCCAATCACCAATATCCTGATGGGATAAGGGAAGTACAGCTCCAGCCCGGAGAGAATCTCTTGCGGCCAAGCCGCATGGAACAATGCTATCACCTCCCCTTTCCAATAACATCTGCCAGACGTCAACTAAGCTGTCGGGACGGAGAAAGATCTCGAAACCAAACTCGCCGGTATACCCGGTTCGTGACAGTAGTATGGGGGTACCGTCCTTCAGCATGACAGATTCTGTGGCGTCTGTCTCAAACCAGCCTTTAAATGAAAAATAGACAAACTTGGTAAAAGCCTGATCAGGCTGTTCCAATATTTCCGCTAAAATTGTCGCAGAACTGGGGCCCTGGATATCTATTTTACCCAGATCGTCTGTTAAATCGGTGATGGTTACATCTAAATTTTCCTGATACTTTTTCAGATGAGTGCAAAGAGCAGCGCCCATACCCGCATTCACCACCACCATATACCTATCACCTGCAACGTGATAGACAATGGCATCGTCCAGGGTTTGACCGCTTTCTTTGAGGAAAATGCCGTATACGCAACGGCCACTGTGGAGCGGATTTTTTTTAGGACCGAGGCAATGGTCAAGGTCTTTGGTAAATGTTTTCTGGAGAAGATCACGGCAGCCGCCTCCTTCCAAGATAACAGCTGCCATATGACTGGTGTCAAAGATTCCAGCAGACTCGATTACTCCGCAATGCTCTTTTTTGACCCCTTGAGGGTACCACAAAGGCATCAGATAAGAGCCAAACTCAGACATGTTGGCATTGTTTTTGGTATGCCACTGATAAAGCGGTGTCTTTTTCATAGCTCTACCCTCCCTGTGATGTAGGGAAGCGCCACCGCCATCTTTTCGTCTTGCTATATGGCGAGCGGAACCTTCAGATTATAGCTTTTATAGACAACGAATGTCTCAACAGAGCGTACGTTCTCTATCTTGGAAACTTCATTGGTATAAAATTCAAGCATGCCAAATTGTTTTTTCAGCATAACCGTAAGCATGAGATCAAATCTGCCGGTTACCACACAAACGGAGATAACCCCGCGAAGCTTACTGAACTCTTCAGCTTTCTTAACCAAGTTCATATCCTTGAGCTTAACACCGACCATGACGACATACTTGTCTGGCAGTACGTCGGGGTTAATGAGCCCGGTTATATCAAGAACGCCTTCATCCTGAAGCTTTTTAACCCGTGCCCGTATCGTGCCCTCTGATACACCAAGTTCCTGGGCTATTCTTTTAAACGGCACTCGACCATCCTTTAAATGATGGATGATCGCCACATTTGTCTCATCAATTTTCATAGTGGAATCCAGTTGCTAGTATCACCTTTAATCTTACGCTAAATTCACGTATTTGTCAAATATCAGGTTAATTTTTGTCGTTTTCATTGTTTAATTGCTATATTTTTTACGTTTATCACAGTACGAGATTATAGAAAGCCTACCAGACTATATTGAGATGACGCATATTGAATATTTGTAAAACCGTGTTTTTTAGTGTCATTCATGATTTGAAAAAAATAGCAAATCACCGACACACTCCTATATTCATTTTTTTTTGAACAAAACTAAAATGGAGTGTTACCAAAAGCAGTGAATAGATCTGAAAATCAATGTTCAGTTTGCTCATGGTGAGCAAAAACATCTCTCAACTAGATAAATGACACCCTTGACTAAGCTCTCTCTCTGCCATTTGCTGACGAAGCATCTCGCTTAACTCAGCTGCCAGAATCCGCCAGCGCGGGGCAATTAACATATCGGGGTGGGCGGTAGCCCAGAGACGGTGGATAACTATACTTTTCGGAACCATTGGGATTATATCCAATAACAGATCGAGATAGTCCTCCATTGCCATGGGAATCACCTTTCCCTGCTCATAAAGTTCGGCCATCCGAGTTGTGCGGAGTATTTGCAGGTGATGAAACTTAAAGGCATCGACACCAATATCGACCACTTCATTCACCGAAAAAAGCATATCTGCCTGGGTCTCTCCGGGTATGCCAAAAAGCAGATGTGCTCCGATTTCAAACTTTTCATATCTGCGTATTGTTTGGCAGGCCCGAATAAAATCATCATAGCTATGGTTACGATTCAAAAACGCCAGACTTTTCTCGTGCACAGACTGCAGACCGATTTCGATGAGGCAGTCTTTCCCTGTCCCTGCCAATAATGCGGCCAGTTCAGCCAGAAATTGCTCAATTACATAATCGGGTCTAGTTGAGAGGATCAAGCCTACACATTCTGGATCAGTCAATACCATTTCAAAAACAGGAAATAACTGACTGGATGGCTGAGCTGTAGCGGTTTCCTGCTGAAAGTAAGCAAAATATTTTTTGAACCGTTTATGCAAAAACAGCTCTTTTCCTTTGATAATCTGAGAACTGATATCTCGTTTTTCCTGAAGATATCCAGGAGAAAAAGCCGGGGCGGCGCAAAAAATACAACCGCCATAGCGGCGGTTGGGGCAACTATGGCCTAGATCTAAAGGGAGCTTACCAACTGGTTCTCCGAACTTTTCTCGGTAATGATAACTGAAGCTGCGGATACGAGGCGCTTTCAAAACAAGCGTATATTCAATGAAGGAGCGAGTCTATAATCGCCTTATATTTTTTTTCGATAATGTGTCGTTTCTTCTTCAAGGTATTGGTCAATTCCTCACCAAGAGTGAATTCCCTATCCAGAAAGGCTATTCCCTGGAGTCTTTCGTACGGCTTAAACCCCATTTTCGGTAACAACCGTCCATTGATCTCTCTTTTAACCTGGTCAATTACCTTCCTGTCTGTGATCAAACTTTTTTCCTCCTTACGGAAAACATGCAGCTTATTGCTGACATACTCCCGCAATTC
>JAAUYI010058159.1_pt1 | contig 22175 bp, 18 predicted proteins | sample 7278041 | NCBI WGS metagenome assembly JAAUYI01 (sample SAMN14350216, study PRJNA611818) | marine sediment metagenome | isolation source: surface marine sediment (0.6m) | place: French Polynesia: Moorea | collected 2018-08
AAGCTGGTTTTTTTCAAAATCATCGATAACAGCTTTCTTACTATTGAAAAGTTTTCCAGTGACACCCGAAGAAAAAACGATTTTCGTAATCGGCTCGCGTCTTTTTTGGATGTAGTTCTTGATGACTTCGGGATCTTCTGACACAAAAAAGCGCTTGACTTTCATTCCATCGATGCGCTCTTTGTTTTCTGGACCGTTAGAGACCCAATTATAAATCGCATCTTGAGGATTGGGATCGGTATTATCTCCAAACACTTTTCCACTAAAGGGGCAGATGTAGATCTTTTGAGTCATTTCATTGATGGATTGTGTTCCGACCTGAATAATGATCTCGGTTTCACGCCAGAGCTTTCTTTCCTCTTCAAGCTTTTTTAAAAGTTGGGGTTTACTTTGAAAAATATCTTTTCTCTTAGGAAAAGTACAGGTTGGATGTTACGCTTTTTCTCTAGGAAGAAAAAATACGTGGTTAGGACATCAGCCTTTTTGTGTCTTTTAAGATAATCAATGAGAAGCTCTTTCAAACTTTTATTGATGACAGAGTGAGTCATTCTATAACTTCTTCATGCCCATTTAGTCTGCTAAGACTTAACCGAAATAATGATGATCTTCAAGCCTGCAGTTTATAGACCTTAGGAACCAGTCCCGCCTCAAAGCTATTTTTTATTCCACACTTTTTGTGATCTTTTGCAACCTTGTCTCATAGACAATCTGATCAAAAGAGGCTAAAAAATTGGTTCAAAAAACTGAAGAAATCAAATAAATTCTTCCATTCAAATAGCTTCTTCGTGTCTTGACAATTTCTAGAGGGGGGACGCATTATAACTAGTTATGGAAAATCTATCGGAAACCCTTCAAGCACAAGCAACAGTAATTTTAAAAGAAGTGGTTGGAGATTCCGCACCTAAGGCCGATGTAACACAGAGTACTAACCCGCAATTTGGTCACTATCAATGCAATTCTGCAATGAAAGTGGCAAAAAAGCTAAAAACCAATCCGCGCAAAATTGCAGAGGAAATGATTGAAAAATGGAAGCCTGATAGTGCCATTGAAAACCTCGAGGTTGCAGGCGCTGGTTTCATCAATATCACTTTGACAAAAAAGTTTTTATCCAAGCAGCTCACGCAAGTAGCTAGCGACTCTAGATTAGGTGTTCCACCTTTAAAAAAAGTACAGAAAGTGATTGTTGAATTTTCTTCTCCTAATGTGGCCAAACAGCTGCATGTGGGTCATCTTCGCTCTACGATTATTGGGGAAAGTTTAGCGCGTCTTTTTGCATTTTTAGGTCACCATGTTTTACGCCTGAACCATATTGGAGATTGGGGGACCCAATTTGGGATGCTCATTACCTATTTAAAGGAGTATGAGCCTGAAATCCTTTCTGGACACAAAGGTACAGATCTTTCTTCGCTTATGCACTGGTACCGAGAATCGAAAAAAGTTTTTGATGAGGATCCCGCATTTAAAAAACGGGCACAAGCTCAGGTTGTTAGTTTACAAGGAGGAGAAAAAAAAGCGGTTGCAGCTTGGGAAAAAATCTGTGAGATTTCCCGCAGAGGGTTTCAAGAAATCTATGATTTTCTTGATGTCACGCTCACTGAGCGAGGGGAATCTTATTATAATGAGATGCTGCCCAAGGTGATTAAAGACTATGAGAAAAAGGGAATTGTTAAGGTTTCAGATGGAGCAAAGTGTGTGTTTCTTGAAGGATTTAAAGCCAAAGATGGAACCGCTCTTCCTATGATTCTCCAAAAGTCTGATGGAGGCTATAACTATTCGACAACAGATAGCGCAGCTCTTTATCAACGCGTTCATCATGAACGAGCCGATCGAATCATTTACGTCGTTGATGCAGGGCAACACCTCCATTTCCAAATGGTTTTTGCAGCAGCAGCCAAAGCAGGCTATTATGATCCTTCAAAAGTTCAACTCGAGCATGTTCCTTTTGGAGTCGTTCTTGGACCAGATGGGAAAAAGTTTAAAACGCGTAGTGGTGAAACAGAAAAACTCATCGACCTTTTAAAAGAGGCGGTCCGTCGTGCCCGCGAGCTATTAAAAGAACGTCTTCAAGATACCAATGAAGATGAACTGAATCAACTCTCGGAAATTCTAGGAGTCGACGCAGTCAAATATGCTGATCTTTCGTGCCATCGGCTGAAAGACTATATTTTTAGTTACGATCGCATGCTAAATTTTGAAGGAAACACAGCTGCTTACCTCCTTTATTCCTATGTTCGTATCCAAGGAATTAAACGGAAGTGCGGTAGAGATATCAATCCTCTTTTTGCAACAACACCTATTCAACTTGACCATCCTACAGAGGTTGCACTAGGACTAAAACTACGACAATTTGGCGAGACACTCGCTTTAATGGATCGCGATCTACTCCCCAACCGTCTTTCTGATTATCTTTATAATCTTGCTGAGAAATTTCACGCCTTTTTTCGTGATTGTCGTGTGGAAGGAGTTCCAGAAGAAAATAGTCGCTTAGTTCTCTGCGAGTTGACTGGACGGATTCTTAAACAGGGGCTTTACATTCTTGGTCTAAAGACCATGGATCGAATGTGATCCTATTGTATTTTTCCGAAAAGGCAGATTCCATCAAAAATAGCTCGCCAGAATTGCCTCGTTACATCAACTAGCTATAACTTCCACCTTTGAAGATTCAAAGGGTATTTCTTGTACATACTTGGGAAGGGCATAGCCAGGAAGCTCTCCTCGCAATTTGTCCATCAGTTTTACCCCTTTTTCTAACGGAACTTCAAAATAATGTCCCTTTTTAATGCGATCGAGTTGATGCAAATAATAAGGAATCATTCCTTGATGAGCAAGAGTAAGAAAAAGCTCTTTTAATACTTCATGATCGTCATTGACTCCAGCAAGTAAAACCGATTGACAAAGAACCGGAATCCCTAAGCAACGCACTTTTTTAAGCGCTGAGAAAATGTCTTCATCGAGTTCTTTGGGGTGATTGACATGGAGGACAAAAATGACTTGTAAGCGTAAGTATTCAAATAGCTCGAGTAACGTATCAGTGATTCTTTCAGGAATTCCGATAGGGAAACGGGTATGAAAACGGAGAAGGTTTAGATGGGGAATGTGATCTAATGCTTTGATGAGCCGCTTTAATGCTTCATCGCTAAGCGATAGCGGGTCTCCGCCACTTAAGATCACCTCATAAAGAGTGGGATCTTTCCGTATAACTTCAAGCTCTTTTAGAAAATCTGTATTGGCATGGTAGGGATAGTTTTGCCTAAAACAATAACGACAATGCATGGCGCAGGCACTTGTAGGCATAAGAAGAGCTCGCCCTTGATATTTCTGAAGAAGGTGGGGCGTTTTCTGAAAAGAAGTATCACACACTGGATCTTTTAAAAAAGAAAGAGGGGGACTTTCTTCTACTTCGGCTGGCAGAAACTGTTTCAATATTGGGTCTTCAAGAGTGCCTTTTGTGATTTTTGAGGCAAGTCTTTGAGGAAGATTTAAAGGAAAGGAAGAAGAATAGGAGAGATCAAGACCTAAAAACGTTCCTAGGTCTTCCATCTTTGTAAAATTATCTTTTTGAACTTGGCGCCATTGTAACATAGAATGAGTCTACAACATTTCTCACCTATGTGACAATAGCCGGCGCTTTTTTTAGGGCAGGTTCTTTAACCCGGACGATATTTGCTCCAAGAGTTTGGAGTTTATGCTCGAGATTTTCGTAGCCACGATCTAGGTAGGGAAGACCTGTGATTATACTTTCTTCAGGAGCAAGAAGAGCAGCTAGTACATAGGCAAAACCTGCGCGAAGATCAGGAATATCGATTTGTTTTCCTTCAAATTTTGTCGGGCCTTTCACAATTAGACTATGCTTGTAATTGCGAGAAGCAAAGCGGCAAGGGCGGTCTCCTAGGCATTGTGTAAAGCGCTCAACATGCGCTCCCATCTCGATCAATGTATTGACATACCCAAAGCGGTTTTCATAAACAGTCTCATGGACTACAGAGCTCCCTTGCGTTTGCGTTAAAAGAACAACAAAGGGCTGTTGCCAGTCGGTTAAGAAGCCGGGGTGAACGTCTGTTTGAAGATGGAGTCCTCCTTTAAGTGGACCTTGGTAGAAAAATTCAATGCCATGATCTTTTACAGCAAAGCCGCCGTTGATTTGGCGCAATTTATTTAAGAAAGTGATCATATGGGCTTGTTGCGCCCCTTCGACAAAAATTTTTCCTTTTGTTGCAATGGCAGCCATCCCAAAAGAAGCGGCTTCAATCCGGTCGGTGATAACCTTATGTTCGACTTCGTAAAAAGTTGTTGTTTCTTGAACATAAATCGTACGATCCACATCGACATAAATGACAACACCAAGCTTTTGTAAAAAAAGAATCAAGTCGATCACCTCAGGCTCTGTCGCGGCGCCATGGATCACCGTTTTCCCTTTTGCTCGACAGGCTGCAAGAATGGAATTTTCTGTTGCCATCACCGAAGGATAAGGAAGTGCGATAATACTCCCTTTCAGTCCAGCTGAAGCATGAGCAAAATAAGCATGTTCATTTTTGATTGTTCGGTATTCAACTACAGCGCCTAATTTCTCAAGGGCCATTACATGAAAGTCAACAGGGCGTTTTCCAATCTTGCAGCCGCCCACAGTTGGAACAATGATAGGCTCTTTTGTTCGTCCTAAAAGAGAACCCATCATCAATATCGGGATGCGATTTGCACCTGAAAAATTGAGGGGAACATAAGAAGATTTGATTTCTTTTGTGATCACTTCCATCCGTCCTTCTTCTCGCTCCCACTGGCACTCCAGTCCAATCTCTTTACAAAGATTTACTGTGGTTTCGACTTCCGAAATGTTAGGAACATTTGTAAAGATGCATTTTTGATCAGATAAAAGAGAAGCAACAAGCATTTTTGTGATTGCATTTTTTGCGCCTGCTGCTTTGACATTTCCTGCTAGTGGTTTTCCGCCGATACTTTTGAAGTAATCCATGAACGCAATATAGCAAGTTTAGTTGTTTCTGAAACGGGAATTTTTTTGCAGCACAAAAAGAGTGCAGAAATGTATATTCGATCCTCATGAAATATCGGACAGGAATTGGACAAGACAGTCACCGCTTTTTAAAAGATGGTGCAAAGAAAAAATGTATCATTGCAGGCATTCCTTTTGAAGATGTTCCAGGAATGGATGCAGATTCGGATGGAGATGTCGTGTTTCATGCGATCTGTAATGCGATGACTTCATTAACACATGTTCCCATTCTTGGAAAAATTGCGCTGGATCTTTGCCGTAAAGAAGGCATTACCGATAGTCGCGTTTATCTTGATCAAGCCTACAAAGCATTAGGCCCTCAAAAAATCGAACATGTGGCTTTGACAATCGAAGGACAGCGGCCTAAGTTGCAACACTGGGCCGACAACATCCGTCAAAGTGTGGCAAAAGCGCTTTATTTATCGATCGACCAAGTGGGTGTTACCTTTACCTCTGGAGATTCTTTGACCGCTTTTGGCAAAGGGGAAGGACTCATGTGCTTTTGTATCCTCACAACTATTGAATCAACAATTTAGGCTTTTTGTGAATCTAAAAAAGTTGTTGTTTTCGATTTTGAGCTTCCTTATATCTTTTCTTTCTGTAGCAGGAAGAATTGTTTGCAGAATTGACTCCAAAAAAACCTTTTTTATGTTAAAGAGCTGAATCGAATTTGGATGCATGATGAAGATATGGGCAATCGCTGATTTACACCTTTGTTTTGGGGCCCCGGGTAAGAGCATGGAAGTCTTTGGAGCCTCCTGGAAAAATTATGTAAAACGGATTGAAGAAAATTGGAGAAAAGTTATTGGCCGTGGGGATCTTGTCTTAATTGCTGGAGATATTACTTGGGCAATGACCCTTGAAAATGCCATGAAAGATCTCCTTTGGATGGATGCCCTTCCAGGAATCAAGGTGATTTTGAAAGGAAATCATGACTATTGGTGGCCCTCAAATAAAAAGCTTGCAGAAACCCTCCCTCCTTCGATTCATTTCATCAATAATAATGCTGTGAAGATTGGGGATGTGACGATAGGAGGAAGCCGACTTTGGGATACAAGTGACTATTCTTTTAGTGAGTACATCAACTTTACAAAAAGCCCTTTTGTTACAGAGAAAAAACTGGGAGAGAAAGAAATTGAGAGGATTTATAGCCGCGAGCTCAAACGTCTACGTTTAAGTCTGCAGCAGCTCGACTCCCAAGCGTCTTATCGCATTGCGATGACCCATTACCCTCCTATCAGTGCAGACTTAAAAAAATCTAGAGCGTCAAGAATTCTCGAAGAGTTTGGAGTGAACGTCTGCATTTTTGGACACTTGCATAATGTTAAAAAAGACCGACCACTTTTTGGCGAGAAAAATCAAATTCTCTACCTTTTTACGGCAGCCGATTACTTGAACTTCGAACCTATGCTAGTAACGCAAGGCTTAAGTGTCACATGCCAAGGGAAAGACTGACAAGTTCTTTTAGCTTTTTAAGAGCTTGATTAGGAATAGAAATTTTTTTTTGAAGATTTTCCCCTCCATGCTCTTCAAGAAGTTTTGTAACGACTGCTTCTTCTTTTTCCATTTCTATCGCATTGAAATATTCGACCGTCAATGTCAAAAGCTCTTTAAGATCTCTTTTTGTTTCGATTTCTTCCAAAACTTGATGGTAAGTGAGTCGGAAAAGTTCTGTTTCTTCGACATAGATTAGATAGTGCAGTGTTTCGAAAAGAAGATAAAGTTCGGGCTCTTCTTTTAGTGACCCTAAAAGGCGATAGATCATCATTTTACCCTCTTCCATATCAGTCGCTGCAACAAGACGGGCTTTCAAGAGATCAAACCACCGCTTGTGATCCACGTAAGGATAAAAGCCATCGAGGAGTTCATTCGCATATTGCTCATCCCCAACATCAATTTGATGCGCAATGTATTCAAAGATAAAGATTCCTAAGTCATGGCAAGAGTAAGCAGAAAAGAAATGATAGCCTTCATGTGCCTCTCCTCCTGCGTCTACATTGTCATCAAGTATCGCTTGAACACTTTCCAATGCTCTTTGTAAATCTTCTTCGCAATCGCCATCTCCTTCTTCATAACGTTCAATCAAATGATCAAATGCATCGACAAAAACCGATAGAGATTGTTTGTCGGGAACTAACCGACGCCAAAGCTCAAAAATAGCTAGGAAAACTTTTTCATGCTTTTCATAATCTTCTTCCAAATAAAGGCAGTCCGCTAAGTCTTCAGGACTATCGCATTGCTCCACACGCAGTAGCAGGTTTTTTCGATCCATAAAGATCTCCAGCTGTTCGAGTCTTTCAAAAAGTTTCTCCTCAGAAAGGGCGCGATAATCTTCAACCTGCCACTCTTCAACTTCTAAAGAGGGATTATTTTTAAGATTCATTTGTAAAAGATTATAAAAAGCGCGTCCTTGATAGGTCATGGGCTCACATACTAAAATAGACTCTACTGAGTCAATTCAATACCTCTTGAATGAATTAAGTCAAGCAAAGTACTCTTATTTTTCAATTGGTATGCATTAAAACTAGCAATTAGTCTAAATCTATGTTCACGCAAAAACGGCCTTTTATTCTCATTGAAGTTTTCATTGCGATTGCTCTTTTGACGCTCTGTGCTTTTCCGCTAATAGGTTCTTCGATTCGTTCTTATCGCGTGCAAAAAAAGCAACTTTTAGAGCTTGAGCTTGAAAGACAAGCTGAGCTTTATTTTTACCAAATATTGAAAGAAAAAATTGGAGGCTTCGATTACGATTCAATTCCTATTCGAGACCTTTCACAAACCCCCTTTAAGGAGTTAGAGCTTTTCTTTGGAGAAACGAAAATCGTCTATTACCCCCATTATCACCTCTATTGCCCATCGAACAATAAAACGCATAAAGAGCTTAAGTGTACGATTTGTTTTCCAATCAAGAAAAACCGCTGTCAAAATTCCTATGAGTTTAATTTTTTAGTAAAAAAGGTAGACTAAAAGTCTTTAGATCCGCACGGTAAAAATAAAGAAAAAAGTTCAAAGGGTCATGAAGGATCTCCTGGCAACGTTTAAACCATTCGTAGCAGCGGGTGAAAAACAAAAAGAGTTTTCTACGCGCGCTGTTATTTTAGGAATTCTACTCAGTTTGGTCTTTGCCATCGGAAATGCTTATTTAGGATTGAAAGTGGGAATGACAATTTCAGCCTCAATCCCCGCAGCCGTTCTTTCCATGGCAATTTTACGAACTTTTTTCCGACGGGTAGGAATCTTAGAAAACAATATTGTTCAAACAGTTGCTTCTGTAGGAGAGGGGCTTGCGGGGGGGGTGATCTTTACCATTCCTGCTCTTTTTTTACTGGGTGCCACTCCTTCAATACCTCATATTTTCACGTTGGCGCTTCTAGGAGGAATTCTTGGAATTCTTTTCATGATCCCAATGCGGCGCTACATCATTGTTGAAGAGCATGGAATTCTCCCTTTTCCAGAAGGAAAAGCTTGCGCTGAAATTTTAAAAGCTGGTGAAAAAAGCGGTCCCCATGCCTCTCTAGCCATATGGGGAATTGTCGTTGGATCGATTTACAAACTTTTAACCAGCGCTCTATATCTTTGGAATGAGACTGTTTCATTTACAGTAAAAAAATATCAGAATACTTTGGTCAGTATGGATTGTACTCCAGCTCTTTTAGGGGTTGGCTACATCATTGGCCCAAGAATTTCAGCCGTTCTTTTTACTGGTAGTGCTTTAGGATGGTGGGTTTTAATTCCCCTTATTGCAAAATTTGGTTCAGGAGCTCCACCGATTTTCCCTGCAAAAGTTCCGATTGAATCTATGAGTGCTACCGATATTTGGTCGAGTTACATCCGGTATATCGGCGCTGGAGCTGTTGCAGTTGGGGGTTTAATCACTCTCTTTAGAATTGCTCCAGTAATCTGGAAAACGATGATTGAAAGCTTTCGAGAATTTTTTCATTTGCTGCAAAATAAGTCTAAAAAAACGGAGCGAACGGATAAAGATATCTCTTTATCTTACCTTCTTCTTGGATCGATTGCGGTTATTTTAGCTCTGTGGCTTATGCCAGCTTTTCATCTTAATCTCGTTACTATTGTTCTTCTTGTGATTTTAGGATTTTTCTTCGTTGCTGTGACTTCTATCACTGTGGGACTTGTTGGGAGTTCTTCAAGCCCCGTTTCAGGAATGACGATTACCACCCTTCTTATTACTTGCTTTGTCTTTTTAGGATTAGGATGGACAGATCGTATTCACTTAGTTGCAGCCATCACAATGGGCGCTGTCGCAAATGTTGCAATAGCTATGGCAGGAACAACATCACAAGATTTAAAAACGGGTTTTTTATTAGGTGCCACGCCTCGCTCGCAACAAGTCGCTGAAATTGTCGGGCTTATTCTCCCGGCTGTAGCTATTGGGTTTACTCTTTACTTACTTAATGATGCTTATGGTTTTGGAAGCGCAAAGCTCCCCGCGCCACAAGCAACGCTCATGGCCCTCATTGCAAGAGGAGTCATTCAACAAGAACTTCCTGTGATTCTTGTAGTGATTGGCATTGTTTTTGGATTGATGATCCATTTTATGAGGGTGCCTGTTCTCCCTTTTGCTATCGGTCTCTACCTTCCCTTATCTTTGAACTCAGCCATCATGTTGGGAGGCATTGTGAACCTGATTACGGAACAGTTCACAGATGATACTAAGAGCATACAGCGAGGTATTTTAATTTCATCGGGTCTTGTAGCCGGAGATGCTTGTATGGGGGTCCTTATTGCCCTTCTTACCGTTTTACATAGTGTTCCAGCAAGCAAAACAGGTTGGCTCAATGATGGGTTCTCTCTCGGTTTTTTTATCCTTCTCAGCCTATGGCTAGGACGCGCGTCGTATAAAAGAAGTGTAAAAAAATCTGTTGGCTGATAAAAACACCTTCCAGCATTCGGGATAGGTCCATGAAACAAAAAAAATACTCCTTTACGTTAATGGAAGTCATGATCGGGTTTACTCTTATTTCACTGGTATTGGGTATGATTTTTTCTTCTCTTTATCAAGAAGCAACTCTAAAGAGAAGCATCGAGAAGATGGAAAAAGCCGTTATGACTCATGTTGAGGTCCAACAATTTCTCGATCGGGTTTTTGCAAACCATCTCTCTTCTCCTCTAAAAGGGTCTCAAAAGCCCTTTTATACAAAAGATGACCCTAGAGCTAAACTCTCGATTACTTTCGATAACGGGATCGATCCAAATCCGTTATTTTGCGGTGAAATTGAAGGAATCCTATGTATTGAAAACAATGCTTTAGTTTTTAAATTAAAAGAGGGAGAATCTTTTGAGCGCACTGCTGTCTTAAGAAAAGAGGTCAACGCTCTTTCTTTCGAATTTTTAACAAATGGTGACCATGGGCTGGAAACCCATTCAACGTGGAGCGAAAACCGTCCATTCTCTCCTTCCTTTGTAAAAATCACCCTCAATCGAAATGAACCCTATGCTTTTTGGGTCAATCAAGCCAGTCAGGAAATTCCACTCAAAACTAAAAAAGAGGGGCAAGGATGAATCTTCTCCCCTTTGTCGTGATCATCATTGTGGTTTTAACCCTTTTCAGCCTGTCCCAATTTGAAGGACTTCTCTCCCTTAAAAAAGAAAATCAAATCTATCGTGCTTATTTTAGGGGACTGAGAGAAAGGCGGAATAACAAAGCAAACAAACCCTGCCATAAAATCACACCAAAAAATAAGAAAAATACCAAAACAGCTAAGGCAAAAAAGGCGATAAAAAGCACACAAAAATATTTTCGGGAGGAACGAGTTGGATGGGAAAAGGGACGATTGAATCTCTCTTCTTTGCTTGCAACACCTCATAAATATCCCTCTCTTGAAGCCGTTGCTGTTCAATATATCAAGCGCCTTTACGGTAAAGCTGAATTCTTTCCCAAAAACGATCAGATCATTAAAGATCTGATGGAAACGTTGATCAAAGAACAGCAAAAAAGCCCCCCAACACCGCTACATGAAATTACATTTAGTGATCCTAGGCTCCAAGATATTTTCTATAAAATGATGCGAGGCACCCACTCTTATGATCTTGAAGGGAAGGGTTATCCTCCCTTTGGGGAAATGTTTACATTTGAACAAAGTAATTGCCCTCCCATGAATTACCATTACGCAAACATTTCATTTCTTTCGCTTGTTGTTGGAGAAGAAATGACAAAAAAGTTTGTCGAGCTCGAAAAAAAACAACTGATCGATGCGAAGAAAAAATCCCAATCTCCGATAAAACCATCCACATTTAAAAATCTTTTAAAGACTCAAGGGATTGGTGATAAAAATGGCCTCTTGGAACTCTTTGAATTTTCTTATCGAAAATCAAAAGGTGTTCTAGCAAAGCATCAAGACTCTGCAACGCAGATTACAGTGAAAGTCCCGTAGATTTCTCAAAAGGTATTGGCTCGATAAAGAGTCTCTTTTCGGTTGCTTTGACCAAAAAGGTGGTTAGAAAGATGCATGAGTTTTGCGAGAGAGTAGGCATTTTGAGGGGTTTAAAAAAAAATCTTTAGTTTATCGAGAAATGACTTTTTTTGTGGGGAGTTTTCCCTGCTTTCTGTCGCTTTGAAATCTTCGAGAAGAGCCTTTTGTTTGCTAGAGAGGTTGACAGGTGTTTCCACATGAATATGAATAAGAAGATCTCCGGTCCCATGTCCGTGGACATTTTTTAACCCTTCTCCTTTGACGTGAAGGACTTTTCCTGTTTGAGTTCCAGGGGGGATTGTGAGGCGGATAGGTTTTTTTGACAGAAGGCGTGGAAGATCTCTTTTACAACCAAGGGCGGCTTCTGTGATACTAATTGGAAGGTTGATGATTAAATCATCTCCTTCACGGATAAACACCTCGTGCGGTTTAACCTTGATGTAAACATAAAGATCTCCAGGAGGGCCCCCATGATCACCAACGTCGCCGTAGCCGGTCATTCTTAGGCGCATTCCATCATCAATTCCAGCTGGAATAGGAATTTTAACGCGTTCTTTTTTCTTTATTTTTCCAACCCCGTGACATGCGCTGCAGGGCGTAGTTATTGTCTTACCTGATCCGTGACAATGAGGGCAGGTGTTAGATATACTAAAAAATCCGCGTGCTTGCTGCAGGTGTCCTGTGCCATGACATGTGAGGCAAGTTTTAATATCGGAGGATGAGCGCGCTCCATTTCCTTTGCATTTATCGCATGCGGCATAGTTCATCACTGCGATTTCTTTCTCGATGCCTTTTGCGGCCTCTTCAAAGCTCACTGAAAGCTGCGCTTTTTTACTGACACCTTGGCGTGCATACTCTTTAGGTCCACCGCCAAAACTGCCGCCGAAGAAAGAGTCAAAAACCGAGTCACCGCTAGAGCTGCTGCCACCGAAAGCGCCCATAAAAGTGCGCAGTGCTTCTTCCGTAGAAGAAAAGGGCCTGTTACCCCTACCCATGCCAGCGCCTTTCAAAGCATCAGCGCCATATTGGTCATACGTGTGGCGTTTTTGTTCATCACTAAGGACCTCGTAGGCTTCGGAAACCTCTTTGAATTTTTTTTCAGCGTCGGGATTGTCTGCGTTTTTATCGGGATGATAATTAAGCGCGAGCTTTCGGTAGGCTTTTTTGATTTCGCTTTGGTTTGCGTCCCGGGAAACGCCTAAAACTTGGTAGTAGTCTATCATATGCAGGTAAATCTATAGGTTAGCAACTATATAATGCAAGTGCTAAAAGTAGTTGTTAGCGTCCTTTTTTGCTTTTGTACTTGAGAGCTGCCTTTGACTTAGCTCTTTTTTTTATAGACGGTTTGTCATAAAAGCGGTGCGCTTTCGCAGTTTTCATGATGCCTTCTTTATCGAGTTTCTTTTTAAGAGCTCGAAGAGCTTTATCAACTGATTCGCCAGTACGAACCTTTACATTCGGCATAAATTGATCACATCCTATTTAAGGTGTTAAAGTTTCAGTTACAATTAAGTGCTACTATCGCTTTGATAGGCTTAGACATTTTATACTACGTTTTCTTTATTATTCAATATTTTACGGCTTTTTAAGATAACAAATCTGAACTTCAGGAGAAAAATTCCTATCAGATTCAATAAATTTTTCGAGAAGATATTTTCCTAGAAAGGGGAGATTTAGTTTTTTAGATAAAGATTCTTTTCCTTTCTTTAGGTAAGGCTTGTTAAAAAAGGCTGTTTGAGAGGTGCGAATGCCTTCTAATGCAAAGGTTCCACTTGACTTTGCATCGCTGAAAACAATGAAGGGACCCTCTTTATTTGGGGTATAAATTTTTAAACTGCAAAAGGGGATTAAAGGAATTTTCAATGCAAAGGTTAAGGTCTTCGCAGTCATGACTCCAACGCGCGTTCCTGTGAAAGAGCCGGGGCCCGTCCCAACTGCGATAAAATCAATGGTTTGCCCTTTTAACAGTTCCTGAACCGATGGGAGCAGCGTTTGGGATTGTTTCAAGGAGGGGAGGAGCTTGATCTTGTATGTCTTTTGATCCCACAAACAAACAAAGCTATCAGCGCCGCTAGTATCGATGATTAAAAACTTCATCATCCCTTGAGGTTAAAAATTACTATGACAAACAGTATAGCTGACGTTGTTTTTATTTTGCAGGAGCCAGTATACAAAAAGTAAGGGTGAATGATAGACTAAGAGCATCTATCAGATCAAAGAGGTTATCCATTGGCTTACGATGAAAATGATGCGTCTCAGGATGAACACCCTGAAGGTAAAGAGCTTGACCTTGCAGATTCTCTCATTGACAGTGATTTGGAAAAGTTGATTGGAAGCAAGAAAAAGCCGATTGTGGAAACGTCATATCCAGACGAGCTTTTTATCATTCCCTTGATGAAGCGCCCCTTTTTTCCCGGGATGGCAGCCCCTCTTATCATTGAACCTGGCCCTTTTTATGAGGTTTTAAAAATCCTAGCCAAATCGCCCCATAAAGCACTGGCTCTCTTTTTGACGAAAAATGAAGAAATGAACATTTATGAAACGGACTTTAAAGACCTCTACGATGTAGGGGTGATGGCAACAATTCTAAGAATTGTTCCTCTAGAGCAAGGGGGAGCACAAGTTGTTCTCAACATGGAAAAAAGGATCAAAATTGATAGGCCCATCTCCAAATCTAAATATCTTCGAGCAAAAATTACGTATCATAATGATCAGATTACTCAAGAACAGTCGAAAATTATTAAAGCCTATTCAATTAGTATCATCACAACGATTAAGGAACTTCTCAAATTGAACCCTCTTTTCAAAGAGGAGCTTCAAATTTTTCTGGGGCATTCAGATTTTACTGAACCGGGAAAGCTAGCTGATTTTGCTGTGGCACTTACAACTGCAGGACGAGATGAACTGCAAGATATCTTACAAACATTCGATGTCCAAAACAGGATCGATAAGACGCTGGTTCTTTTAAAAAAGGAACTCGACCTTAGTAAACTCCAAAGTAGTATCAATCAGAAAATTGAAGCGACGATTTCAAAGACCCAAAGAGAATTCTTTCTGCGGGAACAGTTGAAAACGATTAAGCGAGAGCTTGGAATCGAAAAAGATGATAAGACAAGCGATACAGAAAAGTTTGAACAAAGGCTCAAGGAAAAAAAGGTTCCTGAAGACGTGCAAAAAGTGATCGACGAAGAACTGGAAAAATTGGGAGTTCTCGATGTCCAATCGGCCGAATATGCTGTTTCGCGTAATTACCTTGATTGGTTAACGATTGTCCCATGGGGCGTCATTAGTGAAGAAAACCATAATCTTGCTGAGGCTGAAGACATCTTGGAAGAAGATCACTATGGGTTAAAAGATATCAAAGAACGGATTCTTGAGTTTATTGGTGTTGGAAAATTAACAAAAGGGGTCAGGGGAAGCATTATTTGTTTGGTCGGACCACCTGGTGTTGGGAAAACAAGTATTGGAAAAAGTATTGCCCGCGCGCTTAACCGCAAATTCTTCCGTTTTTCTGTGGGAGGAATGAGAGACGAGGCTGAAATCAAAGGACACCGCCGGACTTACATTGGAGCAATGCCAGGAAAAATGATTCAAGCGCTAAAAACCGCCCAAACAATGAATCCTGTGATTATGATCGATGAAGTGGATAAAATGGGACAGAGCTACCAAGGGGATCCAGCATCAGCTCTTTTAGAAGTGTTAGACCCTGAACAAAATAAAGACTTCTTGGATCACTATCTCGATGTTCGCGCCGACCTTTCGAATATTCTTTTCATCGTCACTGCAAATGTTCTCGATACGCTGCCTGGCCCATTAAAAGATAGAATGGATATTCTCCGGCTATCTGGGTATATTCGACAAGAGAAAGTAGAAATAGCGAAAAAATATCTTATTCCAAGAAATCGAAAAAAATCAGGGTTAAAAGCAAGCCAGGTTAAGTTTACAGCGGGTGCCATCCAAGAACTCATTGAGCGTTATGCTCGTGAATCTGGAGTTCGAGGTTTAGAGAATACTATTAAAAAGATTTTCCGCAAGGTGGCTGTTGAAGTTGTCAGATCATCAGAGAAAAAGGGATGGAAAAAAGCAAAGTTCTTCACGATTTCAGAAAAAAACCTTGAAAAGTACCTGGGAAAACCAATTTTTACTTCGGATCGTTATTACGACAAAACACCTCTAGGCGTTTGCACAGGTCTTGCTTGGACAGCCATGGGAGGAACAACACTTTATGTTGAGACCTCTAGCGCTCCTTTTGAAAAAACGCAGATGAAACTCACAGGTCAAGCAGGAGCTGTCATGAAAGAATCTGCTCAAATTGCCTGGAGTTACGTAAGTTCTCACATCAAAGAATATGCCCCTAAGTGCAAGTTTTTTGAAGGAGAAGAAGTGCACATTCATATTCCCGAAGGAGCAACGCCTAAAGATGGCCCTTCAGCTGGAATTACGATGGTGACCTCGCTACTTTCTTTAGCCATGGAAACCCCTGTTGCAAAAGATCTAGGAATGACAGGTGAACTCACTCTCACTGGGAAAGTTCTTCCAATTGGGGGGCTAAAAGAAAAACTCATTGCAGCCAAGCGTTCTAAATTGAAACTGTTGATTTTTCCGAAAGACAACAAGAGAGATTATGATGAGCTTCCCGATTATTTGAAAAAGGGATTAAAAGTGCATTTTGTTGATACCTATAGCGATGTCTTTCAACTGGCTTTCCCAAGGGGGAAAAAGTGAGCCCTTGGACAGAGGGAAAATATATTTCTCCAGATAAATTAGAGGAAAAAGTCACAGAAATCCGAAAATTGGGAAAAACGATTGCCACATTGAATGGCTCTTTTGATCTTTTCCATGCGGGTCATTTAAAAATAGTTCATGAGGCGTCTTTACAAGCAGATGTTTTGATCCTAGCTCTTAATTCTGACGCCTCTATAAAAAAGTACAAAAGTCCTCTAAGACCGATTGTTTCTCTAGAGCAGCGCTTAGATATGATTGCAGCGCTTGAATTTGTCGATTATGTGACACACTTTGATGAGACAGATCCTATTGTGCTTCTTGAAAAAATAAAGCCTGATGTCCATAACAATGGTTCTGAATATGGAGAAAGTTGTGTGGAGTCTGAAGTCATAAAAAAACATGGGGGTACGGTTCACAGTGTGAAGCTTATCCCAGGACTTTCAACCTCGAAGCTCATAGAGAAGATCAAAACATGCGTCTAATAGGAACTGTTAAGGGGCAAAAACAAGCCCATCAGTTTTACTCTTTTTTACAGGCAGAGAAGATTGCATGCAGCTATGAGACAGATTCTCATCAAGAAGCTCGTTTTCAATTTTGGGTCATACAAGAGCATGAGGTCGAAACAGCGGCTCATTGGCTTGAAGAATTTCAAAAAAACCCGTCAGATCCCCGTTTTGATGTCAAAGAGCATCCGATCGACACTCAAGGCATTGCAGCAAACACAAGCAAAGAGGGAGATAAAAAAGAGCCTCTACCCCTTCGAGCGATCCGTTTAAGAGGAAAAGTGCGCCCAAGAATGCCGATCACACGTCTTATTATTTTGATTTGTGCGCTTCTTTATTTTTGGAATAGCTATCAGGTGGATCGCGCCAAGAAAGAAAAAAATCCTCACCCCTTAACCTCCCTGATGATAGCTCTTTCTTATGATATGCCAACAGCAGAAAATAGAGAGGAACTGCGCAAAAAAAGCTTTTCTGAACATAGGACCGGTGATGGCGCAGTTTGGGAGGGGTTTTATAGGGTAGCTTTAGGGTGGCCTGAAGCTAAAGAGAAACTTGATGCTCCCCTGTTTGTTCAAATCAGGCAAGGACAGGTCTGGCGCCTATTGACTCCCGTCTTTCTCCACGGAAGTTTTTTCCATATTTTCTTTAACATGCTTTGGCTAGGGACGCTTGGCAGGCAGGTTGAAGAAAGAACAAAAAAATGGCAATACATTGCAGTGACACTCATCATAGGAATCGTTTCCAACACTTTTCAGTATTTGATGAGTGGTCCCCTTTTTATTGGGTATTCAGGGATCATCTGTGGGTTAGCAGGGTTTATTTGGATGCGACAAAGGCGCTCTCCCTGGGAGGGCTATCCTCTTCAAAAGGGAACGATTGCCTTTTTGGCTATCTTCGTCGTTGCGATGCTGCTGCTGCAGCTCGTCTCGTTTTTTCTTGTCCGCTTCCAAATTGCAGATTTCCCAGTGAATATCGCCAACACGGCTCATAGTAGTGGAGCAATCATCGGAATGATTCTTGGACGCATTCCCTTATTTTCCAAAGGAGCATCCTTAAGTTAAGTATGAGCGTGCGCGATTTAACGGTTTTGGGCTGCAGTTCACAACAGCCGACCCGATTACGGAATCATGGAGCCTATGTTCTTCGTTGGAATCAAGAAGGACTCCTTTTTGATCCTGGAGAGGGGACACAAAGGCAATTTATCTTTGCAGCTATTGCTCCCCCGACAGTCACGCGCATTTTTGTGAGTCACTTCCATGGGGATCATTGTCTAGGGTTGGGTTCGATGTTGATGCGTCTCAACTTAGATCGGATTGACCATCCTGTTCACTGCTATTATCCCGCAAGTGGAAAGATCTATTTTGATCGTCTTCGCTACGGGACCATTTACCAAGACCATATTCAAGTCATTGAACATCCGGTTTCTAAAGAGGGGGTTGTGCACCAAGATAAAACGTTCACGATCGAAGCAAAATTTCTCGACCATGGCATCGATAATCTGGGGTGGCGGATTCAAGAAGCTGACAGGATTAAGTTTGATAAAGAGAAATTAAACAAGAGTGGCTTAAAGGGAATGCAGATTCGCGTCCTTGAAGAAAAAGGATCTCTGGTAACGGATGGAAAAACCATTGCCTTAGAAGATGTCAGCTACAGGCGTGAAGGAGACGTTTTTACCTCAGTCATTGATACAAAGTATTGTCAAAATGCGATCGATCTTGCTCGAGGAGCCAAACTTTTTCTGTGTGAAAGCACCTACCTGGAAGAGCATAAAGATCTCGCTGTTTCTCACAATCATATGACTGCAAAACAAGCGGCTCAGACTGCTAAAAAGGCTGGAGCCCAAAAACTCATCCTCACCCATTTTTCAGCTCGTTATCGCGATCTTGATCGTTTTGCAGAAGAGGCGAAAGAGATCTTTCCCAACGTCGAAGTTGCTGATGACTTCAAACGCTTTGCTTTTCCACTACGAGACTATTGATCATCGCTCTTGCTTTTTCTTGTGCCCATGAAAAAAAGTGACGCACTTCTATTGAAAAAATCAGCCTAATTTGTATGGTGAGTTTGAAGGGGTAGAAGGGATTGCCGATCCTTCTTCAATTATCGATTCACTATGAATGAGATGGGATGAAAAGGTTCAATAAGAAGGATAAGCACTCTAAAGAAAAAGCGGTTCAATTCGAAAGCCAGCAGTTCGAACAGTATTATGTTTGGCTCCAAGAACATATGCCTGATGGATTTTTCGAAGAGATTGAGTCTGAGCAATATATGCTAATTGCTCATTATTTAATGGGATTTTCCCTTCTTGATTATTATTGTCAGATTCAACTCAAAAATGAAGCGTTTGTTTTGATTCTTGATTCTCCAGATGCCGACATGAAAATCTTGAAAAAGTTTAACTTCTTCGGGATTAAAAATTACCACACCTTTATTTCTTCAAAACCCCCTCCATTTCCTGGAGTCAAACAAAAATTGATCATTGCTAGGATCTTTTTCACCTCTTATGAAGAGTTGGATCGCCCTAAAAGTTTAGACATCCTTAACGCGCAAACAAAAGGCGAAATCTTTCAAGGTCTTGTACAATTAGCACCTGAAATTTCTAAGAAAGATTTCGAAGTTCTTATTGATCAAATGGAACCGCTTTTTCTCCGTTCTCTGTCGGTTGAACGTTTGATCCTTGCGCTTCACATGTATTTTAGAGCCCGCACACGTGATTATTGCCAGTATGAGGTGCGCTACAATGAGGACTGGAAAAAAAAGAAAGACAACTTTTCAATGCAAATTGTTCTAGCTTGGCGCAATACACCAAAGCATAAGTTTCTCTATCGCCTTGCAAAAACAATTTATCGTCATCGATTAAAAATCACACGGGTCACAGCCTCCTATGCCGATCCGTATAGTAAGAATAGTATCTTAATCATGTCCTTAGGACTTCACGGAATAAAGGGGAAAGCTGCATGGGAAGAAGCCGATGTGCACGATTTTCTACAAGAACTTGTGACTCTAAAATACTTTCCCGACGAAGACGAGGTCGAAAAAATCTTCGTGGAACCAGGACTTGTGACAGGCAACATCGGGAATCTTTTAAGGAGTGTGGCCAGTTTCGTGCATCAAACACTCGTTCACGCGGACCTCAATCTATACACACCTAGCAATGTGATCGAAGGGCTTTCTCGGCATCCGGAGTTAACGGTTCAGATCTGTAAAGCTTTTGAACTCAAATTTCATCCCGAAAAAAGTTCCATAGAAAGCTATAAGCAAGAGCGGGAAAAGTTCATGATGCTCGTGGGCCACCTCGATACAGGAAATGAGCTCAATGATATCAGGCGGAAAAACATCCTTAAGCAAGCCATGTATTTTGTTGAATATACTTTGAAAAGTAATTTTTATCGCAACAACAAATCTGCATTGAGCTTTCGACTAGACCCAACCTATCTCAATTACGTTCCCTACCAACGCCATGAACTTTTCCCTGAACTTCCCTATGGAATTTTTTTTATTCAGGGAATGCATTTTATTGGGTTTCACATCCGTTTTAAGGACCTATCGCGAGGAGGGCTCCGCACCGTTTTCCCTCAGCGGTATGAGCAGATGATTGCGGAAAGAAACCATGTCTTTTTGGAATGCTATAACCTCGCTTATACACAACAAAAAAAGAATAAGGATATTCCAGAAGGGGGAGCTAAAGGAGTGATCTTTTTAGAACCCTATGAACAACTCCTTACAGAAGCCCAAATTTATAGAAAAGAACTCAAGGGAGCAGGCCTAGATGAAGCCGCAATTGATAAGACAATCAAAGCTTTCAAAAAGCAGGAAAAAATTGAATACCTTTATCAAACACAACGTGCTTATATCCATAGCCTCACCACTCTTGTAAATTGCAAAGAGAATGGAACCCTCAAAGCCAAGCATGTGATCGACTATCTTGATCAAGCAGAATACCTCTATTTGGGACCTGATGAAAATATGCACAACATTATGATTGAGTGGATTGCAGAATACAGCAAAAAAGTAGGCTATACGCCCGGGGTTGCTTTTATTTCAAGTAAACCCACTTATGGAATTAACCATAAGCACTATGGTGTCACTTCTTTAGGAGTCAATGCCTACATGGAAGAAGTCCTTCTTTACATGGGAATCGATCCAGCAAAAGATTCTTTCACAATCAAGATTTCAGGTGGACCTGATGGAGATGTAGCAGGAAACCAAATCTTGAATCTCTACAAAAAATATCCGATGACAGCAAAGCTTTTAGCCGTCACCGACTGTTCGGGAACAATTTTTGATCCCAAAGGACTCGATCTATCTATCCTGGCCGATCTTTTTAAAGAGGAAAATCCGATCGCTTATTATCCGCCTAAAAAGCTTAATGATGGAAGTTTCCTATTGGACCTTCACACAAAAAAGGAACAAAGCGCGCTAGCTCAAAAAACCCTTTGTTGGAAGAAAGAGCAAGGAACACTGATTGAGCGTTGGCTTTCAGGAAGTGATATGAACCATCTCTACCGCCACCATTTGCATCAAGTTGAAACAGATATCTTTATTCCTGCAGGAGGACGGCCCCGCACATTAAACAGTAAGAATTACCAAGATTTCCTAAGCAAAGGAAAGCCGACGTCTCGAGCAATCATTGAGGGAGCAAACCTTTACCTCACTCCTAAAGCCCGCCTTGCACTTGAAAAATTGGGTGTTCTGATTATTAAAGACAGCTCCGCAAACAAAGGCGGGGTGATTTGCTCTTCATTAGAAATCCTTGCAGGCCTAACGCTGACAGAGGAAGAGTTTCTTAAGGAAAAAGAAGCTCTGATGCCACAAATTCTTGCGATTATTGATGAAAAAGCGCGCGATGAAGCACGTCTTCTCTTAAAATCCCGCGACGATCTCGGGGAATTTCTTACAGATCTTTCTGATAAGATCTCAGAACAGATCAATACCTACACCTACCAACTCCTAGACTATCTAGAATCCCTTGCTATTGCTTCAAACCCCGATGACCCTTTGATCAAGTCTCTCTTAAACTTTTGCCCTTCTCTTATGACTGAAAAATATCGAGATCGAGTCATTGGAAAGATTCCAGCTATCCACAAAAAAGCCATTATAGCCTCTTTCTTAGCCTCCCGCATTGTTTATAGAAAAGGACTTAGGTGGTCTCCTTCTATCGTGGACGTTCTCCCTCTCATCGCTTCCGACCCGAATATTACCACTCCATCTCTCCAAAGATATAATTTTCGTCTTCTAAATTAAACTAAGTTTCAGCTTTTTGTCATCCCTAACTTTGTCTGAATATTCTTCAGGGATTTTATCTGCAACCTCGAGTTATTGAATCTCTGTGTAAAAAAAATTCTAAAAAATCAAAAAGAAATTTGACCTAAAAATTCTTTACCTTTACCATCCTCTCCAATCAACACCAAACCCTTCGAGGAGAACAAAAATGAGCACTTCAAATTCTATACCGTATCAACGTCGCGATTTTGATCGGACCTACCTCTTCCAAGTCAACAACGAAGG
>JAAUYI010109445.1_pt1 | contig 22155 bp, 17 predicted proteins | sample 7278041 | NCBI WGS metagenome assembly JAAUYI01 (sample SAMN14350216, study PRJNA611818) | marine sediment metagenome | isolation source: surface marine sediment (0.6m) | place: French Polynesia: Moorea | collected 2018-08
ATTTTCTACTTCTTCTTTTTTCTGCTTATCTTCTTCGGCGTGCTCTTCTGCATCTTTGACCATACGGTTGATCTCAGTTTCATCAAGACCCGATTTTGCTTCGATTCGGATCTTTTGTTCTTTTCCAGAGCCAAGATCTTTAGCAGAAACATGGAGGATGCCATCGGCGTCGATATCAAAAGCCACTTCAATTTGTGGAGTTCCTCTAGGCGCCGGAGGAATCTCAGTTAAATCAAATCGACCAATTTCCTTATTATCCTTTGCCATTTTACGCTCCCCTTGAAGAACAACGATTGTAACCGCGGGTTGGTTATCCATGGCTGTTGAGAAGGTTTGTTTCTTCTGAGTTGGAATTGTCGTATTTCTTTCGACAAGAGGAGTCAAAACGCCGCCGAGCGTTTCAATACCCAGTGTTAAAGGAATCACATCGAGAAGAAGAACATCTTTCACATCTCCTGCAAGAACCCCCCCTTGAATCCCAGCACCAGTTGCCACGACCTCATCGGGGTTAACGCCTTTATGAGGATCTCTTCCGAAGATTTCTTTCACCTTTGCTTGAACAGCTGGCATGCGGCTCATTCCACCCACAAGGAGGACGTCTTGGATTTGATCTTTGTTAAGAGCAGAATCTTTTAGAGCATCAAGACACGGTTGGACGCAACGCTCAATGAGATGAGAAGCCAAACTTTCAAATTTGGCACGTGTAAGGGTAAGTGCTAAGTGTTTAGGACCACTTGCGTCCATTGTAATAAACGGTTGGTTAATTTCTGTTTGTTGTGTTCCAGAAAGCTCAATTTTCGCTTTTTCAGCAGCGTCTTTAATCCTTTGAAGAGCCATCTTATCTTTAGATAAGTCGATGCTATTGTCTTTCTTAAATTCTTCAAGTAGCCAATCAATGATCACGCTATCGAAATCGTCTCCACCCAGTTGGGTATCTCCATTGGTTGCAAGGACCTCAAAGACTCCATCTCCAATTTCAAGGATGGAAATATCAAAGGTTCCACCCCCAAGGTCAAAGACGGCGATCTTTTTATCAGCGCCCTCTTTATCGAGGCCGTAAGCAAGAGCAGCAGCAGTGGGCTCTGGGATGATACGCTTGACATCGAGACCAGCAATCTTACCCGCATCTTTTGTTGATTGTCTTTGCGAATCATTAAAGTAGGCAGGAACAGTAATGACTGCTTCTGAGACTTTTTCGCCAAGATATTCTTCAGCCGTTTCCTTCATTTTTTTTAGGACTTGTGCTCCGACTTCTTCAGGGGTGAGTGTTTTGCCATCGACTTCAAAAACAGCATCCCCATTGCTATTTGCAACGACTTTATAGGGTACGGTTTTAATTTCTGATTCTACTTCAGAAAACTTTCGTCCAATAAAACGCTTTGTTGAATAGAGTGTTTTTTCGGGGTTTGTTACGGCTTGCCGTTTCGCAGGAATCCCCACGAGTCTTTCACCATCTTTATAAGAGACAATCGATGGAGTGGTTCGTGTTCCTTCTGCATTTGCAATAACTTTTACGGAACCTCCTTCCATTACAGCGACACAAGAGTTCGTGGTTCCGAGGTCAATGCCAATGACTTTACTTTTCTTAGCCATATTTCTATTCTCCCTTAGTATTTTGTTTTTCTGATTTTTCTTCTTCGCCTTTAATTGCTGCTTTTGCAACTTTTACGCGGGCTGGGCGGAGGATTCTTTCGCCACATTTATATCCTTTTAAAAACTCTTGGATGATCGTTCCAGCCTCGTATTTTTCTGTTTCTTCAAGCTCTAGTACCTCATGGAGGTAAGGATCGAAGGTCTGTCCTTCTGAGGAGAAGGGGGTGACTTTGTGACTACTCAGTATCTCTTTAAATTGGGTAAGAATCATCTCAAACCCTTTTGCCCAATTTTGGGTTTCTGCGGAAGCTTGATGGATAAAACTTAAAGCGTTCTCAAAATTGTCCAGAGGAGCTAGAAATTCTGCAATGACATTTTCTACGGCAAAGCGGGTCGTATCATATTTTTCTTTTTGCATTCTCTTTCTGGTGTTTTCCAGATCTGCAAGAGAGCGCAAATACTTTTCTTGCTCTTCTTTAACTTGCTTTTTAAGCATTTCCGTTTCATCAAGTTCTTCGATGACTCGCTCTTCTTTTATTTCTTTTTCGGGTTCTTTTGGCTCTTCGTCCACAGCTCATTTGCTCCTATGTATCTTAAATCCACGCTATTCAATTAATTTTGGTGGCTCAGTTTTTAATTCCACTTGTTCAGCAGCAGGTTGTCGGTAAGTGATTTTATACTTACAGAGATTGCGTGTCAGCACTTCACTTAAAACTGAGGAAAAACTCTTGAGAGTCCCAAAAATCTTAGGGTAGGGCATTCGAATCGGCCCTAATAGGGCAATGGCTCCGATAGCTTTCCCACGGATGAAGTAGGGGACAGCAATAATGCTACTTTGTGCAGTTTTCGCGGAAGGGTGATTCAAGTCATCACCAATCCAGGCTTTTAATGTAGCGTCTTTTGTGCACTCTCCTAAAAGGGTGCGCATGAAGGCGGTATCTTCAAAAATAGAAAGGTTTGTCGCAAGAACAGTTGCATCTCGAAATTCTGGAAAGCCAATCAATTTAGAAAAGCCGGTCTTATAAATGTCTTCCGCACTAAAATTTGAATGCCCCACAATATAGCGCATCATGAGTTCGTTGTAAAAGCTTGTTCCAAGCGCTTCTTCTTCTTTATTCAATTTTGGCCGATCAAGCCCTGTCAAACGGAAAGTAAAGTATGTCTCGAGCCTTTTGATTGAAAAGCTGCTTAGCTTTTTGGGTGTATGCAGGATCTCAGTATAGATGAGTCTGAAATCAGTAACCACTACCGCTAAGCATCGTTTAGCATCAATGCCGACAACCTTGATATTGATGATAAAATCCTGATCAAAACGAGGAGAAGAAAAGAACACAGCCCCTTGAGTCAAGGTGCTCAAAAGTTCTGCAGCCGATTGCAAATACCCCGCAATTTCTCGCGTATCTTTTTGGAGCTCCTTTTTCAGAAAGTCAAATTCTTGAGGATCAGTATGATCGGAGTACATGTGATGGGAAGCATAAAGCTTGAAGGCCGCAGGTGTTGGCACTCGCCCAGCTGAAGAATGCTCCTGTTTTAAAAATCCTTTTTTCTCCAAATTGGCAAAATGGTTACGAATCGTCGCGGAACTGATCGCTTCGCATCCGTTTTCTTTTAGGGTGTTTGATCCGACAGGTTTTCCTGTTAGAAGGAAAAGCTCCACAAGACCGATAAGAATAGCCTGTTCTCTGTCAGCTTTTTGCTTTTTTTTGGGTGCCATCAAATAGCAATCTCCTCATTCCACTGCTAATATATCACACCGAACCTCTCATGGCAATAAAAATTTAGCACTCGAAATCAAAGAATGCTTATAACGTTTGTGATGAGCGCTTTTTAGCGCAGGATAATTCTACATCTTTCAAGGGAGATTTCCAAGGTCCTTGGTGCTGAAGTAGATGAAAAATAGCAACTTTTAGATTTAGTATTTTAGAACCTGGAACCGAAGGATAGAATTCTTTCATTATCAGCGTATGAGCTCTTCCTGACCAGATGGAATTTAAAAAGCATTCGATAGAGTGGAGGTGGAAAGACGCATGCAGAACTTTTGACTGGGCGTCGATTACCCCGTAGGAGTCCTTGCTGTCCTATTGCATCTCACTTTGAATACACTTTTTGGTTTTTTAGTGTACACAAAATCGATAGTATACACTAGGATATGTACCTTAAACCACTGAATATCAGAAAAAAAGACACAAAACACTGTTTGTATACACTAATTAATGTTTTAGTGTATACTAAAAGGGTGGAAAATACTGAAGTAAACACAAAATGAGGTAAAACTTGTGCTCAATCCATTTCAACCTGATAAGCTTCCAATTTCAAATATCGACTGGGCGCATCTAACTAGAACAATAGGTGAGGCAAATGCTGCTTTAGCTCGTTATGATGGATTATTGCATGGTATGGTCAACCCAGAGATCTTATTATCTCCTCTGACCTTGAATGAGGCTGTTTTGTCTTCTCGTATCGAGGGAACAAATGCCACAAATTCTGAAGTCTTAGAGTTTGAGGCTGGTTCAGAGTTTGACCCGGAAAAAACAACTGATATTCAAGAGATTAAAAATTATAGAAAAGCACTTTTATCGGCTGAATCAGCATTGGAGCAAGACCGTCCTGTTTCACTGAACCTGATAAAATCTCTTCATCAAATACTCATGCAAGGTGTACGGGGAAAAGATAAAAGACCTGGTGAATTTCGTACTGAGCAAAATTGGATTGGTCCGAAAAATTGCCAAATACAGCAAGCATCATTTGTCCCTCCTTCTCCGCTAACTATTCGCGATCATTTAGAAGATTGGGTTTTATATATTCATTTAGAGGAAGAAGTGTTGAGCCAGCTTGCATTCGTTCATGCTCAATTTGAAATTATTCATCCATTTATGGATGGAAATGGTCGTATTGGTCGAATGCTCATTCCTCTTTTTTTGTACCAGAAAAAAATGCTCTATAGACCAATGTTTTTTCTAAGTGAATATTTGGAGGAGAAAAAAGAGGAGTATTGCGATGCACTGGGACGGATTTCTGCTAAGGGAGATTGGCTTGGTTGGTTAAAGTTTTTTCTAGAAGCTATACGGATTCAAGCAATTAGAAATACAAGTAAGGTAAAAAGTATTCTTGATTTATACGAGCAGCTTAAAGTGAAATTTCAGCAAGAGACAAAGTCACAGTTTGCTCAGTCTGCACTGGATGCATTTTTTCAAAGACCTATTATAAACACCACCAAGTTCATGGAGCTTACAGGAATTACCAATAGAGCTACTTTAGGAAAGATACTCTCTCAACTTAAAAACGGTAGATTTATAAAATTACTGAAAGAGTCTTGCGGCAGAAAGTCTGCAGTATATGCTCTACCCCGATTGATTTATATTGCAGAAGGAAAAAACTTTCTCTAGAAGAATAGTCAAAGAGCTACTTGCATACATTTATACTAATTGAAATCATTAATAATATATTCTAGCCTAATCTCGAGAACATAAAGAAGTCACAAATTTCGGCATGTCGGCAAGATCATTCCATGCCTCAGAACAAGCTTCTAATAAATCCTCATCTCCTGCAAAGCAGCGGTTTGACAAGTCCTTTCTTCTAAGATGCTTCCAAATTTGTTCACAGGGATTAAGTTCAAAAGACGCAGCTGGAAGTGGAAGTAACGTTAGGTTCTTAAAATTTTTAAGCTTTTTGCCTTGTGCTAGTCTGCTCTATCTAAAACAATCACCCATGTTTCCCTTCAGGAATTTGCTGTGCAATCTACTCTAAATAGATTCTCATCGTATCGCTCATAAGGTCCTACAGCCTCTCCTCTTTCAGGGAATAATGCTCCCTTGCTTGACCAAAAAGCGCTTCATCTTGGAACCAAATTTCTACGTTCTTAATGTCAACTCCCTTGGGCAGATTAGCAGCTACTTTTTCTTGAAAGTTTTTTTAAACTCGAGTTGTTTTTGGGGATCAGCATTAGGATGCTTGAATCTACTACTTATCCATACAAGAGAGACTTTATTCAATTGATTATAAGCACTTTTCAAACAGCACTTAACCCCATATTGCTCTTCCATTAGTCGGAGCACGTCTCTAAAGGGTACAAAAAAGAAGAAAAGCTTAATCTGGCGAAGAACCTGCTACAAAGTGGCATACCACCTATGTGCGTTGCTACATTAACCGAAGTAGGAAGTTATAGAGTTTACGAAAAAGTTATAGAGTTTACGAAAGAGTGTAAGTAAACATGAGAAGCAGCTAAGGAAATCGAACAAGTTAGACTTAGAAGACTTTGCTATATCTTGCTTATTGCTTTGGATATTAGAATTATTGAACTCAAGCTTTTTACAGTTGAGTTCATTTATATGGATGTTCTGTGTCGATTCACCACCTTGGAAATCAGTTTGATTCAATTCGCCTTCTTTTTCGAGCATAGCCAAAAATCGTTTAACCATTTTTTTCACTTCTGGAAGGCTGAACGGTGGATTTTTGTTTGATGGTTCGAACAAGCTCAGGTAATACCCTAATTGTGCTTGGCATTGCTTCTGATACAGCTCTTCTACGTTTTGAATAGGATCTTTTAAAGGGAGAATTAATGGTTTAACAGAACCATACAGAGCCAATTTTTGAGCTCCCATGTTAAAGTCGTCAACGAAGTATCAAGTTCCTTTTTCAACTGATCTTGTTGCCGTGAAGGTGTAAAGGTCGCCTTCTCGACAAATTCTGGGTAGACAAATTCAATGTTCATCGTTCCATCGCTGCATTTGTAGAATTTGGTCCATCCTTTAAGTAGAGAGTGTCTTTTGATGTCCTCAACAAATAGTAATGCCATTTGACGAAGCTCGAATTGAAAAAGTTCAACGTACCCTGAGTCAAGGCGGAATACCTTGAAAGTCAATAAATCTTCGATCTCTTTAACTGCTTGTGAATCTTTTTTCCAAGGAACATGTGGGAGCAGCTCTTTGATTTTAGAACAAAGCCAATTGACTGATTTTTCAAAATTTTCATAATTAAGCTGACCTTCTTTTTTGATTTGATCGGATATCTTCGTAATAATAGGCTGCGCCAAAGGATATTTTTCAATTTTTTGGAGTAAAGATTTTAGGTTACTCAAAGCTCCTTCCATCGTATTAGAGTCGCTAAGGATTTCATAGTCCGTCTTTACAAACTCGCTGAGGTTACTGTTTCCACTGGTTTTCATTGCTGAGACTCTCGCTTAGTAAATTTGCATGCATACGATTTTTTGCCTCCAGTCGTTTTGAGAGGTAATTCTCTGCTGTTGTAGATGGCAATGTCTTCTGCGATACGTTTATGGCGGTAGTGGATTAGAGCTGTAGTGATAGCTTGATCTGACAGGGCGTGTTTCTCTAACATTTATTACTTTACCTTCTATTTGGGGGGGGGCAGGCTGTTAGCTTTGTAAGAATATAACAGGAAAAGGCGGAAAACTAAAGAGTTTTTTTGCAGTTTCATTTAGTCTATTGCGTAATTGAGCATTGTGCTGTGGAATTTTTTGGTGTGAATTTGTGGTTATATGTCACTGAAAACAAAAAGCTTCAGTCATTAAACTGAAGCCTTGATTTGAATTGGAGGTGGAGAGAATCGAACTCTCGTCCTTGGCAAACTCTGTAACAATGCCTACATGCTTAGTTCCTTGGATTATAGTGTAAGTCTTGCTGCAAAAAACCCCACTTGGGACTTACACACTTCCTTTAATCTTGAAACAGTGTCTCTGGAAGTCAAGCGACGCTGCTCATACCAAGATCTCTGACGACCTTTCTAAGATCCTTGGTCCAATCTCAGAGGGTCGGCTACTAATAAACGGGTTAGGTCTTAAGCAGCAGCTTCAGCTGCGAAATCCATTTCAGGAGAAATGTGTCCCACAACTTTGCTTTTTCTTGTTTTGACAGTTATGTCGTTTCGGCTTTTTAAAGAGGCCAACCGAATCCTCTGCATGCCATCGGTACTTTGTTCCCAAGTCGAAACCGGTGCACCCCCGACTCTTATTATATCATAATTAAGAATTAGATACAAATCATTGATAAGCAGTTTTTTGTGTATTAACATCTCCTATATTAGCACGTGCTAAGGAAATAGAGCAAGTCTTGATTATTAAAGAAGAGAAGCATAAACTTCTGAGTTGCACAAGACATAAGCCCCGCTAAGAAAAACATGTTTGAAAACCGCAAAGAAAGCTTTCCTGAAAGAGAGAAACGGATCCAGAAGCTGTGGGAACAGGAAAAGGTTTTTAAAAAGTCTCTTGAGATGAGAAAAAAAGGGGGGCAATTCACGCAATATGACGGACCTCCTTTTGCAACAGGATTGCCTCATTATGGACACCTTTTAGCGGGAACCATTAAAGATGTGATTCCACGTTATAAAACAATGAAGGGGTATTACGTCCCCCGTCGCTTCGGCTGGGATACCCATGGGCTTCCTGTTGAGATGGAAATCGAGAAGGCCTTAGAACTTTCGGGCGCTGCAGAAATTGAACGGTTTGGGATTGCAAAATTCAATGAAGAGTGTCGCAGCATTGTGATGCGTTACTCAAAAAAGTGGCAGACTACGATCAATCGGATGGGGCGCTGGGTCGATTTTGAGCAGACTTACATGACGATGGACCTCTCCTTTATGGAAACCGTGTGGTGGATCTTTGGGGAGCTGTGGAAAAAAGGACTCGTTTATGAAGGATACAAAGTCATGCCTTTTTCAGCTCAACTAGGGACCCCCCTTTCAAACTTTGAAGCGAATCTTAATTATCAAGATGTTGATGATCCTTCCATTACGGTCCAGTTTCCTTTAGTTGATGAGCCTGCTGTTTCTCTTCTTGTTTGGACAACGACTCCTTGGACTCTTCCTTCAAATTTAGCGATCATGATTGGGGAGAAACTCGATTACGTTAAAGTAAAGAAAGATGGAAAACTTTACATCGTCGGTAAAGCTCGAGCGGAAACCTATTTCAAAGAAAATTTTGAGGTGATTGAGACGTTCAAAGGAAAAAAGCTTCTAGGAAAACGTTATCAGCCCCTCTTTGACCACTTTGTTCATCGGGCAAGTCCTAATAGTTTTACGGTGATTGCTGAGGAATCTGTTTGGGAAGAAGAGGGAACGGGAATGGTTCATGCTGCTCCGGCATTTGGAGAGGTTGACTTCTTTGCTTGTAAAAATGCGGGAATTGCATTGGTTTGTCCTGTGGATCAGAATGGAAGATTTACAGCCGAAGTGCCTGAATTAGAGGGGAAGTACGTTAAAGACGCTGATAAAGAGCTGATCAAGAGGATAAAAGAAATGGGGCGGCTCTTTCATCAGGGAACCATTCGTCACAGGTATCCCTTTTGTTGGCGCTCAGATACTCCACTCATCTACAAAGCTGTGAGCACCTGGTTTGTTGCTGTTGAAAAGATTAAAGATCAAATTGTTGCCAATAATGAACATATTCACTGGGTTCCGAGGCACTTAAAATATGGACGTTTTGGCAAGTGGCTAGACAATGCTCGAGATTGGGCGATTAGCCGGAATCGTTATTGGGGAACACCGATTCCGATCTGGCGTAGTTCTGATGGAGATACGATCGTCATTAGTTGTGTGGAGGAGCTTGAAAAACGGACTGGAAAAAAAGTAAAAGATCTGCACCGTCACCACATCGATTCCTTAACCTTTGAAGAAAATGGAAAGGTCTACACTCGAGTGAAAGAGGTGTTTGATTGTTGGTTTGAGTCAGGATCGATGCCGTATGCACAAAGTCATTATCCTTTTGAAAATAAAAAAGAGACGTTGGATGCTTTTCCTGCTGATTTTGTTGCAGAGGGGCTTGATCAAACGCGCGCATGGTTTTATACCTTGAATATTTTAGCAACAGCGCTGTTTAACAAACCTGCTTTTAAAAATGTGGTTGTGAACGGGATTATCTTGGCTGAAGATGGAGCTAAGATGTCGAAGCGGCTCAAGAATTATCCGGAACCTGAGATTGTTATGAATAAATATGGAGCGGATAGTGTACGTCTTTATCTCCTTCATAGTCCCGTTGTTCAAGCCGATGATCTCCGTTTTTGCGAAAGGGGAGTTGAACTTGTTCTGAGACAGTTTTTGATCCCTCTTTGGAACTCCTATGTGTTTTTGGCAACTTATGCAAATATCTACAAATGGAACCCTGATGGATCAAAACCTAAAGCAGCGATCGATCGATGGATTCTTTCGCTTCTTCAGAAACTCATCGGTGCTGTGGAAAAGGGGATGGATAACTATGCTCTAAGTCAAGCTGTTGAACCCTTTGTGACATTTATCGACGCGCTGACCAACTGGTACATTCGAAGAAACCGCAGCCGCTTTTGGTCGGATGAAGAAACAGAGGATCGAAGCCGAGCCTTTCAAACGCTCTATACGGTTCTTTATGAACTGACAAAAATCGCTGCTCCATTTATTCCTTTTATCAGTGACGCAATTTATCAAGACTTGAAACGAGAAGGGGATCCATTATCTGTCCATCTTTGCGATTACCCTCAAGTTGATGGAACCCTTAGAGATGAAAGACTTGAACAAGAGATGGCATTGGTTCAAACTGCAGTGAGTATGGGGCATGCTCTTCGTAAAGAACATAAACTTAAAGTACGGCAACCCCTTTCTAAGGCCCACTTGATTTCTTCGGATCCTGATGTGATTAAACTTTTAAAAGTCCAAGAGCATCTTATCTTGGATGAGCTCAACGTAAAAGCGATCGACTATCACAGCGATGAAAAAGGGTTCGTAGATGTCTTGATCAAGCCTAACTTTAAAACACTGGGTCGCCGGGCGGGGCCGCTGATGAAAAAAGTCCAGGCGGCTATTTTGGCTCTACCAAGTAATGCTTTAGAAGGTGGCTCTTATAATCTTCAAATCGACGGAAAAAGTTTTCCGATTACTGCAGAAGATATTCTCCTGGATCGTAAGGTTAAAAAGGATACGATTGCAGCAACAGAGGGGGCAATTACGGTAGCTCTGGATATAGCTCTTGATAAGGCTCTTAAACTTGAAGGGTTGGCGCGAGAAATTGTGAATAAGGTGAATACGCAAAGACGGAGTCAAGGTTTTGAAGTGACAGATCGGATTAAACTGGTTATCGATTCAACCACTTATGTTCATGAATGTTTTGCAAAGCATGGCGACTACATCAAAGGAGAAGTTCTTGCAACGGAGGTTACGTTTGAAAAAACTGCAGGGGAACGGTGGGATTTAAATGGGGAATCTGCTGTTATCTTTTTACAAAAATGGTGATAGGCTATGCAACCCAAAGCATTACAAGTCTGGAATATGATCGCTATCCTATCTGTCTTAGATTTCCTTTAACCTTTCAACTGCCCCATCGACTAATCGCCAAAAATTAATCAATCTTTTGAGGGAGTTTGTTTCGTCTTCTATGAAAGATAGAGTAAGTTCCAAAGCCGATAAGAGCCAAGCACCAGACGGCAAACCTTGGGGAGTTGAAGAAAGGGTAGTCGACCTGGTTCAAAGGGCCTAATCGATTCCCGACTGGCCAAAAGATAAAAGAAGGGGCTCCTCGAAGATTTTTCTGGTCGACAAAACCAAAGTCTCGACTATCACTGCTCATTGCATGGTTATCCCCAAGTACCATATATTTCTTTTTAGGAACTGTAATTCCGTATTGTTGAATAAGACTCTTATCGATTTCCCCATTGTCTAGAAGAGGAGGCCCAGGATCATCAAAAGGAATATGAAAGCCATCATTAGCTTGGCGTAAATACTCTTCGTGAATAAAGCGAATAAGGGTGGGATCTTTTTCAGTCATCAGTGGAGCTCCCATTGCGTAAAGATCTCCGTTTCGATAGTAAACGTATCTTGAAGGGAGAAGATATTGGTCTTTGGTGTGGGGTGCATAGTGGTTCATGAATTCAATCCCTAAATTATAAAGAAGTTGGATCCGCTCGAGGTTAAAAGTACAGAGTGGATGATCTTTTGGGAGCTCCTTAAGGATTCCTCCAAAATGCACTTGATACCCCTTTCCATAGTAAAACTCATAGGTTCCGTCGGGGACACCTTTAAGCTCAGGACAGATCTTACAATCCTGCCCAGCTTTGATTGGAGATCCATAGCGTGAAGCTTTTCCATCTTTAACGATGAAACGAGCGGTATATAGATTGTCCATCAACGTTTTTAAATGAGTCTCTGTGAGAGGAATAACCGAAGATGTTGTTCCAACGACCGGTTTTAAACCTCCCATATGATCCTTGTAGATCTTTGGATGTTTCGCTGAAGGGTGGTGGATGATCTCCATATAAAGAGGAGCTTCTTTGATTTGAGTTTGGGGAAGATCAGTACACGCTTTTACCTGCTCTTTCGTAAGGAGTCGAGCAATTCCATAATCTTCAAATCCCCAGAGGTCATAGTAATCATCATCTATTTCAAGTGGATGAAAAAGTTCACCGACTGGTTTATGTGTTGTTGTTAACGAGAGTCTTGCAACAGGAATATTCATTTGTCGAATCGTAGTCGCTGCATGGACTCCAATGGTGGGTTTGGGAGACATCTCCATTTTTCCATTAAAACGGATGTAGGGGATATGATCGATTTTACTTAAGAATTCTGGGTTTAGCTCCTTTGAAATATCGTTTCCTTGTTCATCAATCCCAAAAATTTGTCCGCCATAAAAATAGAGAACATCTCCAGGTTTTCCGATTAGCCGCTTGACAAACTGTTTTTTTCCTGGGAAAAGGGAGAAATATACGGTATTCACATCATGAATGTCCATTTTTGCCCCCGTGAAGATGACTGTTCCATTTCTTAGGACAAGATCGCGTTTAAAGTAGAGATGGCCCCGTTTAAGGGGAATATTTATTCCAAAAGTTGTCTTAGAAACCACTAGGCGATCTTTTTCCTCTAATGTAGGACGCATCGATCCTGTGGGAATTTCATAAAGTTCAAACCACATTGTCCGTATAGCAACAGCTACTAGTAAGGCTAAGGCTAGTCCAATCGTAAAGTCGCGTCCCCTTTCAAAAGCACTCTTTTTTAGATGGAGAGACAAAAGGCGCTCAGCTTTTTTTGCAAGATGGTCGGCTTCTGAGCGCTCCTTTTCAAGGATTTTTTCCTGAAGTTGATTGAGCGTTTTAGCGATTTCACCCTGGACAGATTCGGGGAGTTTTTTCTTCTTCTTCCGGTAGAGTTTCAGGGCATACTTGAAGACGTGGAGGGATTTTTTCAAATGGTATTTTTTCATAAAGACAATTTTATGTTATCCCCTTCAATTTCTTCAAGCATTTATGAAGTGTTATCGCTAAGTGGATTTAAAATCTCTCCTTATCTCGTAGACACTGTTGTTGATTTTAAGAACCCCTATTCCATCAAAAATAGCTCGACAAAATCATCCTCAGTTTTAGATCAACGGGAGTATGCATCAAGATGGCGCGCTAGCTGATGCTATGATTTCTTTTTGGCTCACGGTATATTTGGAGTTATGAAGGACTAATTGTGGAAAAAAAGAATCACATCACCGTCTTGAACGATATATTCTTTTCCTTCCGAACGGGCTCTACCGGCTTCTTTTGCGCCCACACGTCCTTCATACTTAACCATGTCGTTGAAAGGGACAACCTCAGCGCGGATGAACTTTTTTTGAAGGTCGGTATGAATCTTTCCTGCAGCTTCGGGCGCTGTTGCTCCAGCACGAATAGTCCAGGCACGTGTTTCTTGCTCACCTGTTGTAAGGAAAGTAATTAAATCGAGAGTTTCATAAGAAACCTTGATTAAACGATCGAGACTGGGTTCTTTGAGTCCCAGGGTTTCCAGATAGTCTTGGGATTCTTCTTCAGAAAGTTGAGCGAGTTCTTCCTCGAGTTTTGCACAGAAGGGAATCACTAGACTCTGCTCATCTTGAGCATAGTTTCGAACCGTTTTAAAATAAGGATTGTCGAGAGATAGGAGATCTTCTTCTGAAAGGTTAGCGGCGTAGATCACTTTTTTTGCAGTAATAAAATGATAGGGTTTCAATGCTCCTTTTTCTTCTTTCGTGAGTTCAAGCAAGCGGACGGGCTGGTTTTCATTGAGATGAGCCTGGACTTTTTTAAGAGCATTAAGAGTAAGCACTAGTTCTTTATTTCCTTTTGCTTGTCTCTCGATTTTTTGGAGGCTATTTTCAGTCATTTGGAGGTCAGCGAGAATAAGCTCGAGATTGATCACTTCGATATCAGCAATGGGGTCAACCTTTCCTTCCACATGAATCACTTCATCATTCTCAAAGCAGCGAACGACGTGGACAATTGCATCGGTTTCACGGATGTTTGCCAGGAATTTATTTCCTAAACCTTCCCCTGTTGAAGCCCCTTTAACAAGGCCGGCGATATCGACAAAAGTCATTGTTGCAGCAAGAAGTTTTTTACTTTTAGAAAGATTAGAAAGGATCTGAAGGCGTCTGTCGGGAACATCCACAATTCCAACATTTGGTTCGATTGTGCAAAAAGGAAAGTTCGCTGCGCCGGCTTGCACTTTTTTTAAAAGTGCATTGAACAGGGTCGATTTGCCAACGTTTGGAAGTCCGACAATACCGCAAGACAGTGTACTCATGAGGGAAGAAATTCAGGTTTTAAGGTTTGTAATGGGTCTGCTTTGAATGGTGTCATGGTTTCACCATCCAATTCATCATGGAGATAAGAGAGGAAAACAATTTCAATTTCATCTGTGGGGGGAACTTCTTTTTCAAAGATCAGTGTGAGAGAAACTTCTGTTTCATTGTTCATCGAATACGATCCTCTATAAAAGGCAATCCCTGGGATCTTTTTTCTTTCTGCATAAAGATTGACGGCGTAAACGGCTGAGGGAAGCAGGCACACTTTCTGAGCACCCGTTATCCATTTGTAGTGAAGATCATCTTCGCAGATGACATTGAGAGCATCAAAAGGAAGTCGGAGAGAGTAGGGGCGGCCGAGCATTTTTTTAACCTTTTTTAGGTCCCCTTTTTCTAGATAAGAACGAATGTTTCTACTGGAGATCAGTTCTTTCTGACAGGTTTCTTTGGGAAGATAGGTTGTTTGAAAAAGACTCAGGTCTTCGATCTCATCAGGGCCTCCGTCTCGTCCTTTTCCAAATCGAGCATCATCTCCAACAATAAGGTGTTTAATAGGAAGCTTTTTACAAAGTGATTGAAAAAATTCTTCATAGGTTTGGTTTGCAAATTCAGTATCAAAGGGAAGAGCGATCACAAGATCAATGCCTTGTTCTTCAAGAAGTTTTAGGCGCTGATTCAAGGGGAATAGAAGGGGAGCAGGGGAATTAGGACTGAGATAGGTCGAGGGATGATTTGAAAAGGTTATAACAACTTTCTTTTCCTTTTTCTTTGACTCTTTATGGAGCTGTTTTAAAATTGCTTGATGTCCTAAATGGACGCCATCGTAAACGCCAATCGTTAGTAGGACGGGCTTTTCAAAATAAGGAATGTCAAAAATAGAATTTATAACCTTCACACCGTTTTCCTTAGGTAAGGGATATAAGAAAAGGATGGGTCAACAAGGGATTTTGCGTCAATGCAATCTTTCAGCTTATAGGGTCCACTTCGCGTTCTTTGAAGGTCAACTAGGTGGCCAAAAGCTCCGAGCTTTTCACCGATCTCGTTAGCTATGCAGCGGATATATGTTCCTTTGGAACAAGCAACTTTAATTTTGAGTTTAGGGTAAGAATAATCAAGGATGGTTGTTTCAAGATGGACTTTTACAGGCTTTCGCTCAATTTCAATCCCTTTCCGGGCTAAAAGATAGAGCTTTTGTCCTCCGACTTTTTTTGCAGAAAACATTGGGGGAACTTGATCGATTGTTCCTTGAAATGTAGAGACAACGGTTTCAATGTCTCGTATAGAGGGAATCGTGGGACTTGTTTGGGTGATTTGCCCATCACAATCAAAAGTATCTGTCGCTTCACCAAGCTGAATGGTTGCGCTATACTCTTTATGATCATTCAGAAATTGGTCTGAAATCTTGGTATAAAGGCGACCGATGAGCATCACCATGACTCCCGTTGCAAAAGGATCAAGAATTCCAGCATGGCCAATTTTTTTGATGCCTGAAATTTTTCTTAGGATCTTGACGAGGTAGAAAGCGGTTCGTCCCTTTTCTTTATCGACGAGAAGAATTCCTTCGGCTTTTGGGTCACTCATGCTGACGTCGGGACGCCTCTTCTTCGTGAATCTTTTTTAGGAGTAAATCGATTTTCATTTGCTTATCAACAGAACTATCTAGACGAAAAGTAAGGGTTGGAAAGTGGCGCATCACAACTTTTTTCGAAGCAAAGACACCAATAAACCCTGCAGCTGATTCTAGTGCTTCTACTGTTTTTGTCCGTTCGATGCCTGTTCCAATGACGCTGATATAAACTTTAGCGTGATGAAGATCTTTTGAAATATCAACAGCTGTTACAGTTGTAAATTCAGCGACATTCGGGTTTTGTACATCTTCTCGAATCACTTCACTAAGGACCTCTTTCAAAAGAGAGTTAAGACGCTTCGTTCTTTTTGTCATAGCTCCTGAGAGACGTAGGTGATTTCGAAACCTTTAATGAGGTCTCCTTCTTGATAATCTGAAAAACGGTCAAGGAGGATTCCACATTCAAGACCTTTGTGGACCTCTTTGACATCTTCTTTCACCCGTTTTAAGGAAGAAATAGCGCCTTCATGAATCATTTCACCATCACGGATCACCTTAGCATGATAGTCGCGCTTGATCGTTCCATCAGAGATCATGCAGCCTGCGATTGAACCGAGCTGTGAAGATTTAAAGACTTGTTTAACTTCAGCTGTTCCTTTCTCAGTTTCTTGACGCACTTTATCAAGGGAATCGAGCATGAGTCTTTTCACGTCGTCAATAATCTGATAGATAATATCCCGCTTTTTGATGACGATTTTTTTCCGTTTGATTAGACCTTCTGCATGACTTTCGACTTGTGTGTGGAAACCAATAATAACAGCATTGGAAGCAGCGGCTAGTTCAATGTCTGATTCGGAGATTTCACCGACTCCTTCATGGATGAAGTTCAGTTCCACTTTCTTAGATTTAATCCCAAGGAGGGAATTTTTAATGGCTTCTACAGAACCTTGGACATCTGCGCGGAGGATCAGTGGAACAATTTTTTTGACTTCAAGTTCTTGGTGGCGTGTTATGTAGCTTTCAAGCTCACCTCGACCTCGTTGGAGTTTCTTGTGCTTTTCACCTAAAGCGCGTTCTTCTGCAAGTTTGCGTGCTTTTTTTTCAGAATCGACAACAATAAATTCAGAGCCAGCGGTTGGGATGCCCGAAAGGCCTGTGATTTTAACAGGTGTGGCAGGGCCAGCGCTATTGACTGTTTTACCGTGTTCGTCGTGCATTGTTTTAACGCGGGCATGGAGATTTTGGAAGACTAAGGCATCTCCAAGCTTTAAGGTTCCGTTCTGAACAAGCACTGTTGCGACAGATCCGAATCCTTTATGCATTTGGGATTCAATAACCGTCCCTCTAGCACGTGTGTCTGGATTTGCCTTTAATTCTAAAATTTCAGATTGCAGAGCAAGCATTTCTAGAAGGGCCGTAATTCCGTCGCCTGATTCGGCAGAACAATTCACTGTAATGACTTTGCCTCCCCAAGCCTCAGGAAGGAGTTCATGGTCAGCTAATTGTCGGTACACATTATCTGCGTTAAATCCTGGTTTATCGCATTTGCTGATGGCAACAACCATGGGAATTTCTGAATCTTTTGCAAGATTCATCGCTTCTACTGTTTGAGGCATGATCCCTTCATCGCCGGCCACCACAAGGACAATCACATCTGTAACAGCTGTTCCTCGTTGTCTCATTAAAGTAAAGGCTTCATGACCAGGAGTATCTAGGATGGTAATGTCCCCGTGTTCACGGTGACATGTAAACGCTCCAATGTGCTGCGTGATTGCGCCTGCTTCCCCACTTGCAATATTACTTTTTCGAATGGCATCGATCAGACTTGTTTTACCGTGATCAACATGTCCCATAAAAGTTACAACCGGTGCGCGCTCTTCTAATTTCTCAGAATCAGCTTCAGCTATTTCTTCCTGAATAGAGGCGTCGGTAATTCTTAGTCTTTCTTCTTCAGATGTATCAATTGTGATTTCGCAACCAAACTCATGTCCAAGGAGTTGGATGATTGTTTCATCTTCTAGGTAATCATTAATCGTGATGGCAACGCCTTGCAAAAAGAGTTTGGAAATCAGTTCAGATGCTTTGAGCTTCATTCCTTGCGCTAGATCTTTAACAGCGATAGGAATACGTACCGATAACTTTTTAGGGCGAATCATTTGTGACTCGTCGCGCCTGGGACGGAAACGGCGAGGGTGGCGACGCCACGCCCTTTCTTCTCCCAAACTGAGTCCTTGCCTATCACGGGCATCAAAACGCGTATTTTGTCTCTTTTGAATACCTCGAGCGTTTCTGCTAAAGTTTGCTTTAAATCCCTTTTGTTTCTTAGGTTCAGGGCTTTCTTTTTCACGCCTCTTAAGAGCTTCCACAGACTGCGGTTCAGCTTTTGTTTTTTTCTCTTTTTTGGGTTCAATCGTTTTAGATTTTGGAATAGGAGTTTTTTCCACTTTTTTTGCAGTAAATTTAGAAGGAACCGGAGCTTTTTCCCCGCTTCTTGCAGCAGCAGGGGGAATCTCTTTTTTTGCTTTAGACGCATCTCTTGCTTTTGCAGGAGCTTTCTTTTTGGAGGCTTTTTTTTCCTCCTTCTTTGCCTTATTTAGCTTAATTGCTTCAGCAAGTTGGGCATTTTTAACTTTAAATTTTAAGCTTTTGGCCAAGATGTTATGTCCTTATTTTTCGCAGCTTTTCTACTAGATCATCCGCCATTTCAACGCTAATTCCTGTTTCCTTTGAAAGTTCTTTCGGAGACTTATTAAGAATTTTACGTGGAGTATCGAATCCAGCTTCTTTTAAGGACTCAATAACAAATTGATTCATTCCTTCGATTGTATCAATTTCGACATCAAGCTCAGGACTCTCTTCAAGTTGAATCTGTTTTCTTTCAAATGAAAGTTCTAGTTGGTACTCACTCATTTTCTTCACATCAAGTTCAGCACTGATGAGCTCAGCGTTTAGGCGGGCATTCATTCCCCGTTTTCCGATAACGATTGGGTAGTCTTCATCTTCTACAATCAAATGGACAGTATTATTTTCTCGATCGAAGGTGAGTTTCTTTACCTCAATCGGGTAAAGGAGACTGTAAAGAAGCTGAACTTGATCTTCCGTATAGATGACAATATCGATTTTTTCATTGTTAAGTTCACGGATGACGTTTTTTACTCTTGTTCCGCGAACTCCAACGCAAGCGCCCAAAGGATCTACTTTAGGATCGTTGGAATAAACGGCGATTTTGCTGCGGTAGCCTGCTTCCCGAACGATTTTCTTAATCCCAATGGTATCGTCATTTAGTTCAGGAACCTCTTGTTTAAACAGCTCTTCAACCATTTCGGGATGGCTCCTACTTAAGACAACTTCAGCACCACCATTTTCAGTGTCGCAGACTTCCCATAAAAGGGCTTGAATGCGATCTCCCACATAGTATTTCTCTGTTTTAGGATAGAAGCGTTTTGGAAGGATAGCTTCCACTTTTCCTAAGTCAACGATCAGGGTAGTCCCTTTAACAACATGCTTGACTGTTCCAGAGATAATTTCGTGAAGGCGGTGTCTGTATTCTTCATAGATCACATCCCGTTCAGCACTTCTTAACTTTTGCGCAATCACCTGGCGGGCTGTTTGAGCAGCAATCCGCCCTAAATCAATCGGTGGGATAGGGACTTGAACAAAGTCGCCCATTTCGCAGTTGGGATCTAGTGCGCGCGCCTCTTCAAGGGTAATTTCTTCTTCAGGATATTCGATCGTTTCAACAATCTCTTTTTCAGCAGTTACATCGATAGTTGCTGTTTTGGGATCAACTGTAACGGAGACAAGTCCTGCACCTTTTAAACTTTTGCGGGCAGCAGCTTGGAGGGATTGTTCAATAGCATGGATGATCGTTTCTCTTTTAATCCCTTTTTCTCTTTCGAGATACTCAAATATTGCAATTAAATCTTTATTCATTATTTTTCACGTGTTAATGTTAAGAGAGGAAATACACTAGAGCACCACAACTTAAAAGTGAATTTTTGTCTGCATTGGTGTAAACCTCGAAATCCTTGTTCTCACTCGCGCGTTCCCTATCGGTAACGCTCACTTGTTCTGACCTAGAATTTTAAGGATTTCCTCGACAAATTCCCCATTTTGTTTCATCAGTCTATACCCTACTCCTTATTCTTTATCTTCTTCGTCTTCCTGTTTTTGGGAAACAACAATGTCATCACGATTCTCTTGGTTTGTATCTACTAGATAGTCTTTAATGGAGAGAGAAATCTTTTTGTGTTCTGGGTCTAGTTTAATTACATTGGCTGTGACCTCATCACCGATAACAACGACTTCTTCTACTTTTCCAAAAACTTGATCAGAAAGTTCTGTCACGTGGACTAGACCTTCAATTCCATTTTCAAGCTCGATAAAAGCTCCAAAAGCTGTGATTTTTGTAACGGTTCCCTTGACAACAGTTCCAACAGGAAGTGTTTTTTCAATGGATTCCCAAGGATTGCTTCCGAGTTGCTTGACGCCGAGGGTGATTTTTTTACTTTCTTGGTCTACAGAAAGGATGATTGCTTCAACAACATCACCTTTGTTAAAAACTTCAGAAGGATGGGACACCTTTTTGATCCAGCTTAAATCAGAGATATGGATGAGACCATCGATTCCTGGCTCTAGTTCAACAAAAGCTCCATAGTTTGTTAAGTTGCGAATTTCTGCTTTAACGGTACTTCCCACAGGGTACTTTGCATCAACATCTTCCCAAGGATTTTTTTCGGTTTGTTTGATACCGAGAGAGATTTTTCCTTCTTCTTTTTGAATAGAAAGAACAATTGCTTCTAGTTCATCACCTTTGTTAACGATTTCGGTCGGGTCAGTGACATTTTTGACCCATGACATTTCAGAAACGTGAATCAGTCCTTCAATACCAGGCTCGATTTCAATAAAGGCTCCATAAGGAACGAGGTTAACGATTTTACCAGTAACTTTGGTCCCCGGAGGATAATGATCTTCAATTTCTTCCCATGGGTTGTTCTCTTTTTGTTTCAATCCTAGAGCGACACGCCCTTTATCTTTGTCGATATGAAGGATCAGCACTTCGAGTTCATCATTTAATTGGACCATTTCTGAAGGATGCTTGATCCGTTTCCATGTCATATCTGTGATATGAAGAAGGCCATCGATACCATTTAAGTCAAGAAAGACACCGAAATCTGTAATATTTTTAACGATTCCTTTGCGGACTTCTCCCTCTTTAATCCTTTCAAGGAGTTCTGCTTTCTTAGAACTACGCTCTTCTTCAAGAAGCTCGCGGCGCGAAACAACGATGTTCTTCCGTTCAATATTGATTTTGAGAATCTTGAAATCGTAAGATTTATCGACATAATCGTCGAGGTTTTTGATCCGTTTGTTATCGATTTGAGATCCAGGAAGGAAAGCTTCCATCCCGATATCTACCATTAGGCCACCTTTAACCTTTCGGATCACTTTTCCCTCAATAATTGATCCCTCTTCGCAGTATTCGAGAATATATTCCCATTGTCTTTGGCGGCGTGCTTTTTCTCTTGAAAGAACAATTTGTCCATCTTCACCTTCTGTGCGCTCAAGATAAACTTCAATCTCATTTCTAAGTTGAAGTTCACTAGGATCATTGAATTCATTAACAGGAATGAGTCCTTCAGATTTCAGACCGACATCGACGACAACGAAATCAGGAGTCAGTTCTACAATCATTCCCTTAAGAATTTGCCCTACTTCCATAGACGAGATGGCTCCACCTTCTCCTATGTCTTCTTTACTGTTTAGTAGCTGTCGGAATAGCTTTGCATCTTCATCTTGAAAATCGACATCATCAATAATCTTGCTTTCGTTCCAATCGTACTCGAGTTTTTCAGACATTTGTGGGGTTTCTCCGTAGGTTAACAATGCTTTTCACTTATACCAAAATGTTTCATGGCAGAGGCAACTTAAAGTTAAGGTAATATCCTAACAAATAATTCGTAATAAAAGCAACCTCTATAACGGTGAGCCTATGAACTCTTTTTTCATCCTTGCTTGAACCTATCCCGAATGAAAGATATTTTTTTTATTCCCTACTTTTTGTCATGAACCTATCCAATAAATCATTGATTTAGTAAAATGTTTTTTAGTAGGAGATGCATAGTGGCGCAAGCATTTTTAGAGTTATCAGATAGACAGTAGTTTCTTATACAAGCACTTATGAATGGGACTCCCCCTTTAAAGAGGTGTGCCCCTAGAAGTGATAGGAAAAAGGTCTGGAACTCAATACTGTGTCGTCTTGCTTCCTGGTTGTCGATGGAAAGACCTCCCTATAAACCCTAGTCGCTATGTTCCTAGATCAACAGCTCATAAATGGCTTAAGCAACTGCAAGAAGCTGACGTTTACGATAGGGTTTTGCGTGGTCTTTTACAAAAGGGTTTTGCAAGGGGAAAAATAGATAGGGGACAGATCGCCGTAGACGCCTCTTTTTCCCCCAGCCCCAAGAGAAGGTGAAGA
>JAAUYI010032695.1_pt1 | contig 22082 bp, 16 predicted proteins | sample 7278041 | NCBI WGS metagenome assembly JAAUYI01 (sample SAMN14350216, study PRJNA611818) | marine sediment metagenome | isolation source: surface marine sediment (0.6m) | place: French Polynesia: Moorea | collected 2018-08
TCTACTCATTTTTATGTACTTTTTCTCTGGTACATTGATTTTCTCTCGTCTCTTTCTCCTAATCAACCATCTAGAGGATTCTTAGGTCTCTTTTTTTCCTTTAGACCGAAATTTCTTGAATTCATGATTTAAGCTATTTGCATTAGGACAGATTGATCCATTGATGGGGCTATTATAAAAGGTTCATTCATTCCGAATTTTCGTGTTGGATATATGTCACTGATCGTGGGTTTTTCGAGTGATAACAATTGATCAAAAACTGTACTTCCTGATGGAGTTTTTTTTGTATGCCCCAGTTGACCATATTCAGAGCTTCCCACCATTATTGGAGATTTTGCTGGATTATTGATTTGTTGTAATACATTTATAATGAATTCGAATGAATTACAACAGTTGAGAAAATAAATATCTCGATTCGGGTTGACTCTACCCAAAATGAAATTCGCAAGTTCCCTATCGGAAATGTAGTTGAATTTAGAGGAAAATATTTTATTGGTACTCCCATGAGCAGTAAAGATAAAAGCTATAGATTGATCAAAAGGTATATTGTCTGATGCTGTGTTTATTTCATTAATTGGAGACTTTTCACCAGGCCTTAATAGATGAAATTCATGAGATGAATTCTTTTTCTTTAATTCATCTATTAAAAACTTTCTACCGAATCTATTTTTTCCATTCTGTAACTCATTATGCGTAAGTAAGATAATATCTCTGTCAAAAAATAAATGCTGGTTCTCATAATATTGTCTGTTGAGCTTGAGTGAATTAATACCTCTCTCCACTTGTCTAACCGATGATATTTCTCCTGTGAAACCCTCAAAGCAGAGGTTCCTTGAAAGAATTGCTGCAAGTTTAATTTTCGGGTCTTGAACCCCTGGAAGAACATCATCACTTCCTCTCAAAAGACCAATGAAGCGTCCTTTATGTTTTAAAAATGGATCTTGAAGATATTTATCAGCATTTGCATCAATTTGCGTGTAAAAAAGGCGATTTGAAGATCGTATTTTTGTTATCTCTGATTCTTGTAACTTTGCTATTTCTAGAAGGTCTATGGTTTGTGTCTTTGAGAATACTTCTTCATTTTGAATTGTTTGCAAGAAGGAATAAAACGCTTCTTTATTCTCTTGAAAAATTATACTTCTTTCTTTAATTGAGACTTTGCAGAGATCAAAAAAACAAGGAAATTCTTGAAACTCTCTCCATTTCTTCCAAAGATACTCTGATGTTCGAGGAGCAGTAAGTATAAAAATGCTTTTCACTATATCCGAAGGAGCGTCTTTTATAAGAGCAGTATTTTCATAGTGCCAGTTATCTAATTCCCATCCATTCAGAACACTATGTTTAGCTAATTTGTGAAGTATAGTAGCTATATCCACTGCCTCTAAGCCATTTATAAGTTGACTAAAATGTTCTTTGATTGCACCTGGATTATCCAAATGAGAGACGTCATATGTTCTTTTTAAATAACTTAAAAAATTGTCCCAAAGGCAAATGAAGTCATTTGTTTTACCTTTATGTAATGAAGATAGGATTTTGTCTTTGTAATTTGTATATAAATTCTCTCGTTCTGATGAATGTGTTTGCTTTTGTGACTGTAAGCTTACCTTCCTAGTAGTTATTAGCGTATTCTTATTTAAAGAATTGTAATATGTAACTCGCATAAACAGTCTTTTAGAGGTGTTTTGAAGATTTCTAAAATTATTTGTTAGCTGAATTTAATTTTGTCTTTCCAGAATTAATTGTTTGTTGACTTCTTGTACGCTTGATAACTGAAAAATTTGCTTAAGTTCTTGTTTTGTAGCACCTGCTTTTCTGTAGTCTGTAAGGCTATGAGATTGAGTATCTACTTCTATGTTGTACAAACTAAGGGTTCTTTTTCTGTGTAATTCTTTTTTTACTTTCCTGTAGCCTTCAAGAGATTCTTTAGTGGTCAGTCCATTTGGATCGCTAATTAGCATATGTTGCTTGGGAGGGCCTACTTTCATTATGTACTTGTATACCTAGGTGAACTGTATTACGAATAATAAATGCTACCACAAATATATATACAAACTAGTATCTTAAGTTGTAATTATTAGTCTAATAGTCCTTATATAAATGCTTCTCGAGAAGAAAAGTGAGTTAAGTTAATTAACTTTTTCGATTGCGACTTCGATTTGTTTTCCATTAAGCTTAATAGTCTTAATAAAGGTTGAGGAATTCTTCAATTGACCTTCATTCCAGCTAATCGCGAGTAATTCTTCTGTAATATAGGTTTTTTGTTTTAATAACAGCTCATTCAGCTCAACTTCACTTTTAAAATCAAAAAATAAATTAATTCTGTCTGAAACTGAAAGACCACTGTTCTTTCTTAAATTTTGAATTGAGTGAATTAATTCTCTGGCAAGTCCTTCACTTATTAGCTCTATACTAAGTTCAGTGTCCAGCTTGACTCTTTCTTTTTGTTCTGTGAATTCAATATCTTTGATATTAAGCTCATTGAGAATGAAATCTTTAAAATAAGTAACTTTTACATCTTTAGAAATAAAAATCTTAGCCAAAGGTTGTCTTATTTTAATTTTCAATTCTTGCCTTTGGCTTCTTCCAATATTCACTATCTCTAATGCTGTATTCATTTCACCGATGAGTTTATTCTCTAAATCAGTATTCAATTCAGGTTCAGGCCAATAAGTCAGGTGGATACTTTCCTCAGAAAGTGTCGGCTTTAAGTTTTGATAGATCGTTTCGCTAAGGAGCGGTATGAAAGGAGCTGATAAACGACAAACACCCAAAAGACATGTATGTAAAGTGTTATAAGCTGCTAAGTCAATATTAGACAAACTTGCAGAACTGGTGTTCCAAAAACGACTTCTATTCGCTCTCACCCAAACATTCGATAGATCATCTACAAACTTTTCTATTAATTGGGAAGCTTTAGCAAATTCGTAATTTTCGTACTCATCAGTAACTTGTCTGTTTAACTCACTCAGTCTTGCTACAATCCACAAATCAATTGGTTGAAGTTGTCTTTCTAACAGTTCTCCAGGAGTGTTTAAGATGTCATCGGTTATTCCATCGAGATTTGCGTAGAGTACATAAAAAGCATAAGTATTCCATAATGGTAGAATGAAGCGTCTCATAACTTCATTGATTCCAGCCAAATCAAAGCGAATGGGCTGGCCCGCCGAACAAGCCGATATCATATACCATCTAACGGGATCTGCTCCAAATTGTTCGAACAATTCCCAAGGGTTTATTACATTGCCCTTGGACTTACTCATCTTTTGTCCGTCTTTGTCCAATATATGTCCCAAACATAAAACGTTTTTATATGGCGGGTTTGGTTCTTTCCCAAAGGAATCCATTAAAGAAACTGTTATTGCGAGTAAAGAATAAAACCAACCTCGTGTTTGATCGACTGCTTCACAAATATAATCTGCTGTACCTCTGGGGTTTTCCTCTGAAGCATACGGCATTGATCCCGAATCGAACCAACAGTCTAATACTTCCGGCACTCTTTTGAATTTTTCCCCATTTTCTTCCCAGGTTATTTCATCAACCATTGGTTTATGAGGATCATCGAGTTTTAAGCCTGAGAAATTCTCTAGCTCTTTCAAAGAACCAACTGCAACAACTTTTTGTGATGTTTCTCCAATCCATAGAGGAAGCGGTGTACCCCAATATCTTTCACGTGAAATTGACCAATCAACGTTGTTCTCAAGCCACTTCCCAAAACGACCTTCTTTCACATGGTTAGGATGCCAGCTAACTTTATTATTAGCTTCTAGTAACTTTACTCTTAAATCTTGAGTTCTTACATACCAACTTGGTCTTAAGAAGTAAATTAACGGATTTCCGGTTCTCCAATTATGAGGATATGAGTGTTCATATTTCTCTGTCTTCAGAAGAAGACCTTTTTCTTGAAGATGTTTGCAGATAATCTTATTAATTCGTGCGAATTCTAAGTTACCGGTTTTTCTATTCTCATTGAAAATACTTTGACCTTTTAAAAATTCTGGTGCTTCGTTTGTGAAAGTTCCAGCTTGGTCGACTAAACAAACTATTTCAGATACTTCAGATTTTTGTTTTTCTTCGCTATATAAATTGAAATCATCTTGACCAAAAGCTGGTGCTATATGGACTATTGCGGTTCCAATTGACTCATCATCTTCAACAAAGCTTTTATTGAGCTTGATTCCGAGAAAACTATTTTTATCTCTTTGTTCAAATAAGCTTTCATAACAAAAGTTATCTTCTGCTTCAAATTGATAAGATGTAACCCTCTCCCATTCTTCTTCTCCAAGTAATATTTTCCAGCGCTTATCACTCAAAATAACGTACTCATTATCTTTAGAGCTTGAATCCTTCTTTTTACAAATGCGATATTTAATATTAGGATTCACTGCTAAAGCCATATTGGATGGAAGAGTCCATGGAGTCGTTGTCCAAGCTAATAAGAAAACGGGGCCCTCGGGTAGAACTTTGCCGGTATTGTTTTGAATTTTGTTAAAAAGTCTTTTAGAGGATTCTTCGCTCAATTGAAATTTTACGTAAGCTGATTCATCTATAACATCTTTGTAGCCGAGAGCAACTTCTGCTTGAGAGACAACTGTTCCTGAGTCACAGGCCCAGGGAACTACTTTATGACCTCTATAAAGCAAATTAGAATCAAAAAGCTTTTTAATTATTGACCAAACTCTTTCAATATATTGAGGATTACTGGTCCGATAGGCCTGTTTAAAATCAACCCAGTAGGCCATTCTGTCGGTGAGATCTTCCCATTCATTAATGTATTTTTGAGTTGATTGAGAGCATAGTTCATTAAACTTTGCAATTCCCATCTTTTCTATATCTTCTTTGCTCTTTAAATTGTTTTGTTTTTGAACTTCAATCTCTACTGGTAATCCATGCTCATCCCATCCTGCATTTCTTATTACTTTTTTGCCCTTCATTGTTTGGTATCTGCATAATAAATCTTTAAAGGTTCTAGCTAAAACATGGTGAACACCCGGTTTTCCATTGGCTGTTGGAGGTCCTTCATAAAAAGTAAATTCTTTAGCGTTTTCTCTCGATTCAATAGACTTCTGAAAAATATTATTTTCTTTCCAGAACTCAATAATTTCTTTCTCAATAGAGTTGAAGTTTGGCTTGTTTGATACTGGTTTATAAAATGAGTCGTTCATTTGCTAAGAGCTCTATCTTTAATGTTCCGAGGAATTCAGACAATATAGGATAACATCTACTTATACCTGAAACGTCTTAATTGCTAGCTTGTTGAAATCATATTTTTAAGCAATTTATATCTAATTTTAGTGAATGAGTTTAATGAATTGACTCAAGCTTCTCTGCAGTTTTTGTAGCAGCTTTTAAATATAAGTAATTAATCTTTTCATTAATTGAGTGAACTTGCTATTCTCTATTACTTGATGCTGATTAATGCATAATTACAAAGCAAATTGAAAGAAGGAAAACAATGGGTGGAAAAGTAAAAGTTGGAATTAACGGTTTCGGAAGAATTGGTCGCTTAGTTTTTCGTGCAATATGTGACCAAGGGTTACTAGGTGGAGAAATAGACGTTGTAGCCGTTAATGATTTGGTACCAGCAGATTCTTTAGCCTATTTGCTTAAATATGACTCAACACAGGGACGTTTCAAAGGTACCGTAGAAAGTAAAAAATCATCGTCTTCAGTTAATGAAGATGACACATTGGTTGTCAACGGAAATGAAATTAAGTGCTTGGCAGTAAAAGAAGGTCCAGCTGCTTTACCATGGAAAGATTTGGGTGTTGATATTGTTATTGAAGCAACTGGTTTGTTTACAGCTGCGGATAAGGCTAAAGGACATTTAGAGGCAGGTGCCAAGAAAGTTATTATATCCGCTCCAGCCAAGGAAGAAGATATAACCATAGTTATGGGAGTCAATTCGGATAACTATGATCCAGCAAAACACAATATTATTTCTAATGCTTCTTGTACTACAAACTGTTTAGCGCCAATAGTTCATGTTCTCTTGAAAGAAGGTATTGGTATTGAAGAAGGTTTGATGACTACTGTTCATTCATACACCGCTACTCAAAAAGTAGTTGATGGTCCATCTAAAAAAGATTGGAAGGGTGGTAGAGCAGCTGCTATGAATATTATTCCTTCAACAACTGGTGCTGCTAAAGCAGTTGGCTTAGCTATTCCAGAAGTTAAAGGTAAAATCACCGGAATGGCTTTTAGAGTCCCAACTCCCACTGTCTCTGTTGTTGATTTGACAGTTAGAACCGTTAAGGAAACTAGTTATGAAGAAATTTCTAAACTAATGAATAAAGCTAGTGAAACGTATTTGAAAGGAATCTTAAACTGTACATCCGATCAAGTAGTTTCCTCAGACTTTATTGGAGATTCAGCTTCCAGTATTTATGATCAAGGTTCCGGGATTGGTTTAAATAGTCGCTTCTTTAAGTTAGTTGCTTGGTATGACAATGAGTGGGGGTATTCCAACAGAGTAGTGGACCTTGTTACATTGGTAGCTTCCAAGCTTTAAAACTGTATAGCTACTTCCGTGTTTTTTGCTTAATGGCTAAAATTTAATTTATTGATTTTTACTGAATTCTAATTATGTTCAATAAGTTACTATTTTTAGCCTTTTTGCTTTTGTGTTCTAATTTTTCAGTAGACGCAAAGCTATCGATAAAAAGCACCAAGAGTATAAAACCTGATGCTTCGAAAAAGGATATAAAAAAATATACTTATAAATCTAATAATCTCAAACTTTCAAAGCAACTGAAAGAACAGGCACAAGCGCTAGAAAATGAGCAAAATGTGAAGTTGAGTAAAATTAGACCAGAGATAAAGAATAAGAAAAAAGAAATACAGTCCGAACTAACTAAAGAAAACCCAGATATTGAAAAACTAGAATTTTTAAATAAGCAACTTTTTGCTTTGAAAGAAAAAAATAATCTAATCAAGCTCAATTACCATTATGAACTGTCTAAAATTTTCACAATTCAACAGAGGAAAGATTATTTAAGTCAAAAGAGTATTCAAGTGACAAAATTGCCTTATAAAAAATCTTTTAATATGAGAAATAACTTTGGAAAGTGAACTTTCGATAGAAGAACAATTTGACAAGCTTTCAGAAATCGTCAGAAAGAAATATGCAAAAGTTTTAGTAGATTCTAATAAAACTTTTCTTGATGGAAAGGTATTCGATTACTTAATCCCAGATTGGTTTGTTAATAAATTACAAGTTGGTAGCTTTGTTCAAGTTCCTTTTGGAAAAAACAAAGCCAAGGGTTTAGTTATTCAAATTGAAGAGCATTCTGAAGAGTATGAATATGAAGTTAAAGAAATTACCGCTATTTTAAAAAGCAAAATTTTTACAGAAGAATATATGGATCTCCTTAATTGGGTGAGTGATTTCTATCAGGTTGATTTGTTAACAACTTTGAAAGGAGTCCTTCCCATCAGTCTTCTAGGGACAATTCAAGAAAGAGTTGTTTTAAAAGAGCTGATAAAGTATCCAAATTTTACAAAAATAGAACAACAAATATACGATTTTTTAAAAGAGTCTTATAACTCTAATTTTTCACTTGGTTTTTTAAAGAAAAAAGTTAATAGTTCTAGATTCAACATTGCTCTTAACTCATTAATAGAAAAGAATGTGGTTGAGAAGACTATTAAAGTTAAAACTCCCGTTGAAACAAAATCATCAAGTGATTTACAGATTAATAAAATACATTCATTCAGTGTTCATAATGCTAAGGAAACATATAGTAATTTAAGTCAAAATCAAAACGGAGTTTTTAATCAGATTGATTCTCAAATTGACGAAGAACAATTTTCGGAGTTTTTAATTCACGGTGTAACGGGATCTGGTAAAACAGAAATATATTTTGCTGCAGCCCATAAAGTTCTTGCTAAGTCTAAGCAAGTTATTTACTTAGTTCCAGAAATTTCTCTAACGGTTCAACTGGTTGACAGGATAAAAAATAACTTTCCCCATCATGAAATAACACTCTGGCACAGTAATTTATCAGCTGGTGAAAGATTGAAAGCCTGGAATGAGTGTTTAGATTCCAAACCACGAATGATAGTAGGTGCTAGATCGGCAGTTTTTGCTCCTTTGGATAACTTAGGTCTCATAATTATTGATGAAGAACATGATGCATCCTACAAAAGTGGAAATAAACCCTTTTATGATGCAAGAGTTATTGCTAAACGAAGAGCAGAATTAAGCAATTCCGTTGTAATTTCCGGAAGTGCAACGCCTTCAGTTGCCAAATATTATGAATCTAAGAAAAAGAATCAATTATTGGAACTAAAACAAAGATTCAATCAAAGACCTTTGCCTCAAGTGGAAATTGTTGATATGAGAAGAGAGCTCAATGATGGAAATAGATCAATTTTTTCAAGAAGCCTGAAAAATGCACTGAATGAGTGTATCGAAAAGAAAGATCAAGCAATCCTTCTTTTGAATAGAAGAGGCTATGCTAACTATGTTTTTTGTCGGGACTGTGGATATGCTGTTTTTTGTGACAACTGCTCTGTTCCATTGATTTACCATTCAAGTAGCGGTAAAATGCACTGCCATCATTGCGAAACTTCAAAACCAGTTTTAAAGGAATGTCCAAATTGTGGTAGCAAAAGAATTAAACAAACTGGCTTAGGAACACAAAAATTAGAACAAGAAGTAATTCGGAACTTCCCTCAAGCTGATGTAATTAGATTGGATAGAGATATCTCTTCAAAAAGGTATGGAATGCAGGAGGTTTGGAATCAATTGACAGTTTCTGCTGATAAGAATAAATCGCAGATTTTGATTGGAACACAATTGGTTGCTAAAGGAATTGACTTACCAAGAGTAACTTTAGTCGCTTCAATTCATTCTGAATCTGGGATGTATATGCCTGATTTTTTGGCAAGTGAGAGAACTTTTCAACTTTTAACTCAAGTTGCTGGAAGAGCGGGGCGTCATGATAAAGAAGGAAGAGTGATATTTCAGACATACATTCCCGAGAATAAAGTCATTCAAAACTCTGCAAATCATGATTATGAGTCTTTTTATGAGAATGAGTTGTTAAATCGTCAAGAGTTCTTATATCCACCTTATAGACAATTGGCCAGAATTATTTTGCATAATAAAAATGAAGATAAAGCGAAAAATGACGCAAAAGAAATTGCTGGTTTAATAAAATCGAAAAAATTTGATATTGAATTACTCGGTCCAGCTCCATGTCCCATTGAAAGAATAAAAGAAATGTACCGTTGGCAATTGTTGCTTAAATCCACAAGTATTGATTGCTTAAAAGAAGCGAATTACTTGATAAGTTCAGAGCTAAAGATTACTTCTCGTTTAAGTTTTGATTTAATGCCAATCAGCTTAGTTTAAGTATAAGTTCAATATTCATAGACTATTAGAAGAAAGAGCTCTAGCTACATTAGGCTTCTTAGGAACACGAAAATATAAAAAGTGCAATCTTAAGTCTGTGTTAAGTTAAAGGTTAATTTATCTGAAGAGTGATAGTCTACTTTGTCACTACTAAGGTTGAAATAAAATGAGAATATCGTCCTTACCCTCTAGATTTAGAGGTTCTACTTCTAGTCCTCAGATTTTTAAAATAAAGAAAATAGATCCTGGGGAAAGAGCAAAAGTTCAAGATTGGATGAAGAATTTTGTAAGTTCTGTAAAAACAAATCAGATTCTTGGTAAACCCCCAGAAGAAAATACAGTAGATTTATGGAATAAACTAACTGGTGACAAACACCCTGGTAGATCAGCTTCTGAAAACTAAATAGTTAATTTGCCCTCGGAGGGAGTCGAACCCCCAACCTCTTCCTTAGGACGGACCTGCTCTATCCATTGAGCTACGAGGGCTTAGAACTTGGCTCTTTAGAGCTTAAATATACTAGCATAATGAAATTCTTAGCAAAAATGCTCAAAGCTCTTTAGGGCATCAACATTGAGGATTACACCATCCTTCTTTATTTCTACACCCTCTCCTTCATAAACTTCACCTATTTCATACCAATGGAGCGTGTCGTATGGCTCATAAGTTGTTGCAACTAGTTCATAATCTTCCCCTCCAGCTAAAACCCAATCTTCATAATTAACTCTAGCTTCTTTAGCGCAAACTAGTAATTTAGAAGATATCGGTATTGCGTCAAAGTTTATTTTTATTTTTACCCTGCTCTGTTGTGATATTTGCTCAAGGCAATCAAATAAACCATCACTAGCATCCATCATTGCTATTTTATTTTTGTTCTTGCTAAGTAGGTTTTGCCCTTCTTTAACTCTTGGTATAGGTTTAATGTGAGCTTCAAATTGTTCTGGGTATCTATCAGTTTTCATATTCTCAATTGACCATAAGCCAGCGGCGCTATTACCAAACTTTCCACTCACCACTACTTTTTGTTTTGGGCTTGCAAATGAGCGTTTTGCAACTCTACTCTTAAATGTTTTTCCTAAAATAGTTCCGCAAAGATAGATTTTATCTCCTTTTGTTAAGTCTCCTCCAACCAGTTGAACGTCATATAGATCACAACACTCATTTGTGCCCCTTATAAATTCTTGAATCCATTTTTCATTACATCTTCTAGGCAGAGATGCGGATAATAAATAATATTGTGGAATTCCTCCCATTGAGGCAATGTCACTGATGTTGACTGCAGCTGCTTTCCAGCCTAGATAATATGGTTCCGTTTTACTTGAAAAGTGAACATCTTCTATTAAAGAGTCTGTGGATACTAAAAAACCTTCCTTTTCAAAAATTGCGCAATCATCACCAATATATTTGTTGGCTCCCTTCGCGTAAACTTTGATTAAATTAATAAAGCTTTTTTCTTTACTATTCATTAATTGGAAGTTTTATTACACAATATTAATACAAACTTTACTCTCACTTTGCTGATTAAATCAAGTGTTGGCGTTTTATGCGTTCTGAGACTTTAATGTGAATTGAGTTTCGCTTAGTAGTAAATAACTTAATTTACGAGTCTCATAAATGATCCTACATATTATTTAAAGTTTGTTATTCTTAGCTTACTTTTGAGCTATTAAGTCTAAGCGAATTTATTTTGATAAATTCTTCCAATCATCATTGTTCAATCTTTACTAAAAAGCTAGTAATTTTATTAGCTTTATTTTTTGTTTATTTTATTTTCTATACGATTCAATCTCAGAGTGCCTCTACAGTTAACCAGAAAGCAGCACCAAAACTAAATCCTGCTGAACATAAACAATCAAACACAAAAAAAGTAATACAGGGTGGGATTTACCAGCAAACTTACAGAGATTCTAAATATGAAGATCTTTTGTCTAAAGACTCTGTTTTGGTTCTGGATCTTCAGACCGTTCTTCAAATGATAATTGATAAAAACCTTTCGATTGATATTGAAGAATATAATGTGAGAATGGCAAGGGATAAATTGTTGGGAAGTACAGCAGCTTTTCTTCCGAGTGTGTCTCTTGTGCAAGACATAAGTCGCAGAGTTGGAAGCATACAGCTATTCGGAAATGAGACTATTGGTGTTAGGCAAACTTCTTTTCAACCTAGAGTTGAGGCTAGTTTTAATTTGTTTCAAGGAGGCAATGTTCTTTTTGGTTGGATCGCAGACAAAAACTCTTTAGCATCTTCTAAAACAAATCTTACTTCTATTGAGCAAGAACAAATTACTGCAGCGGGAACTTCTTACTTTTTAATTCAAAGATATCAAGCTGAACTTGAGGGGGAATTTAAAAGGCTTGATGCTGCTGAGTTGAACTTAAAGGAAAGAGAAATAGCCTTAGAACTTGGAGACGATATTAAGTTAAGTGTACTTCTTGCAAAACAAGAGGTTGAAGAAGCCAAAGCAAGAGTTGCTACTTTAAAAGGTAGCTTTTATTCAGAGTCTGCGAGATTGAATGAACTTCTCAATTTGCCTGCTAATAATTTGATCATGCCAGTTGGAAAGCCTGAAGAACAAAATATCTTTAATTTGGATTTTCCTCCCAGTTTGAGGAAACTTCTTTCCCAAGCTTCAATGACGAACCCATCTATAAATTCTCAGAAATATAACGTTAAATCTGAAAGAGCCAAACAAATCCAAAGCGTTTCTGCTTTTCTTCCAGTAGTTAGTGTTCAAACTTCTACTGGTTATATTGGCCCTCAATATAATGACTTAGTCAATAATGATACTTATTCTTTAACGGTTCAATATGATGCACTTCAAAATCTTGGTGGAACAGCTGTGGCTAACTATTTAAGTGCGAAACATTCCAAAGATAGATCTGTAAAAGAGCTATCAAGAGTTGTAAAACAAATTGAACAACAAATTACTCAATCTTATACCGAAGTGATATCAGGTAAAGAAAACTATGAAGCTAATAAGTCTGCTTTAGATGCTGCCAGGGAAGCTTTTCGGCAAGCAAAGGCAAGATTGGAAGCTGAGGTTGGTACTCCTTATGAAATGAAACTTGCACAAAGCGATTTAGCTGATGCAAGAGCTAATTTTTATGAGTCTTTGGTTAATTTCAAAGTGGCTCAACTGGATTTATTGAAAGACTTGGGGATAGTCAATATAAAAAACATTGTTGAGGGGGTAACATTATGAAACTTTCACATTTTAGTGAAATGTCAATAAGCACTTCTTTGACTTTAGAAAGACTGTTAAGAAATCTATTTATATTCAATCATATGAAATCATTTTCGATAGAGAGTATAAAGCTGTTCTTTCTGGTAGTTGTTGCATGCTCTTTAGTTTCATGTTCCGGTGGATGGCAACCCCCTCCCCAAATGCCGGTCCCGGTTCAAACATTAAAACTCAAAGAGCAAGTTGTTTACGATACTTCAGACTTCTTGGCAGTTTTAAAGTCTAGAAAGTCAGTAATTCTCAGTTCGGAATTTACGGGAGTAGTTTCAAAGATACTAGTAAAATCCGGTGATTTGGCTAGAAAAGGCCAACTCTTGGTGCAATTACGTGCTGATAGTGAATTTGCAAATTTGAACTCTAGTAAAGCCGATTCTTCTTCTAGAGTCCAATCCTTAAACATTGCTAAACAAAATTTAAATTCCTATAAAGCCCAGTTGAAAGAAGCAAAAGATAAATTAGCTTTAGCAAAGAAACAATTTAACCGTTACCAAAAACTTTTTGAGAAACAACTAGTTAGTAAAACACAATTGGAGCAATATGAAGATTCTCTCATTCAAGCACAAAGCGAGTATGATTCAATAAGTGCTGAAGAATCAATGAGGTTCTATGAAATTGAGAGGGCAAAAAGCCAGCTAAACCAATCTTATTCTGCTATCAATCAACAAAAAGCAATCATAGATAAACTTAAGCTTACCGCTCCGTTTTCCGGAACAGTTGGAGATATTCCAGTTAAAGAAGGAGATTTAGTAGATTCTCAGACGGAACTTATAACAGTTGCAAATATTCAAAATTTAGAGGTTTACGTTAATATTCCAGCTGAAAAAGTTAGTAAATTGAAAATTGGCTCGAAGATTGAGCTTTTGGACTACCAAGGCAAGGTTGTTGGTAATGCTGATGTGAGTTTTATTTCTCCAACTGTCGATCAAGATTCTCAGACTATCTTGATAAAAGCAGATTATGTCAATGATAAGAAGCTTTTTAGAGATGAACAAGAGATTAGAGTGAGAATTACTTGGGGAGAAGCTTCTGGTATTTTACTACCAGTTGGTGCAGTGAATCGATTTGGAAGAAACACTTTTGTCTTTGTTGTAAACAAAGTTCAGAAAAAAAAGAAGTCTAAAAACGTTGTCAAACAGGTCGAAGTTCAATTGGGAGATATTAAAGACGGTTTCTATCAGGTGATTTCGGGACTAGAAGTGGGTCAACTAGTTGTAACAGAGGGCATAGAAAAGCTTTTTGATGGTTCAGAAGTCGTTTTTCAAAATGAACAAAAATTGACTAAGGACAAAAAGTTAAACGGTAAAAAAACGAATAAGAAAACATAACTATGTTTGTTGATTATTTTATTAAAAGACCAATCTTTGCAATTGTCTGTTCTTTGATTTTTGTTTTGGCTGGTGCAATTTCGATCCCCAATTTACCGGTTGCTCAATTTCCCAATATTGCTCCTTCCCAAATTAGAGTTTCTGCGAATTACACCGGCGCTAATGCAAAAGTTGTTGAGTCCTCGGTTACCATACCACTAGAGCAAGAAATTAATGGTACCGAAGGCGCAAGATATATTACTTCAACAAGTGGTAACAATGGTGCAAGCTCGATAACTGTTACCCTAGAGCCATGGAGAAATGCTGATGATGCAGTTTTAGATATCCAAAATAGAGTAAAAAGGGCAGAGGCAAGATTACCCGATGAAGTTAACCGAACTGGGATTTCCGTTGAAAAGTCTTCGAATGCTTTAGTAATGGTTTTTGGCTTTTATGCTGAAAATAATAAATACGATAAATATTTCATTAGTAATTTTGTAGATCGATATATCAAAGATGAATTATTAAGAGTTCCGGGTGTTAGTGAAGTTTTTGTTTTTGGTTCTAGAAAATACGCAATGAGGGTTTGGTTAGATCCCAATAAACTTGCTGCGAGGAAACTAAGTGCTAGTGATGTAGTTCAATCATTAAGAGAACAAAATGTACAGGTTGCTGCAGGACAAATAGGACAGCCGCCATTTGAAGAAGGACAAGCTTTTCAAATGAGTGTAAGGGCAAAAGGAAGACTTTTGTCCAAAGAAGAATTCGAAGAAATAGCCCTTAAAGAAGGTAATGATGGAACTTTAGTAAAGATCAAAGATGTTGCAAAGGTTGAGCTTGGTGCTGAAGATTACAGCAGTATCTTAAGGTTCAATAATAATGAAAATACAGTTGGGATTCTAATTAATCACCTTCAAAATGCAAATACAATCGAAGTTGACAAAAACATCCGTAAAAAATTAGAGGAATTGAGGCCGACTTTTCCTCCTGGACTAAATTATGGTATTGCATTTAGCTCGGCACAGTTTGTTGAAGAATCCATGAAGGAAGTTGTTATAACTTTGCTTTTGGCAATTTTAATGGTGGTTTTAGTTATTTTCTTTTTCATACAAAGTTGGAGAAGTACTTTAATACCAGCAATAACAATTCCAGTGTCTTTGATTGGAAGCTTTTTATTTGTGAAAATGTTCGGTTTCTCAATTAACACACTCACTTTATTCGGTATAACTTTGGCGACAGGGGTTGTGGTTGATGATGCAATTGTTGTTCTAGAGAATATTTCTCGCTATATTCACCAAAAGGGCATGTCTCCGATGAAAGCTGCTTCTGAGGCAATGAAAGAAATCAGTGGTGCTGTTATAGCTACTTCTCTGGTTCTCATGGCGGTTTTTATTCCAGTGGCAATGTTTCCAGGAACAACCGGTAAATTATATGAGCAATTTGCTTTAACAATTGTTTTTACAATTATCATTTCAACCTTCAATGCATTAACTCTATCGCCAGCGTTGTCAGCTCTTATTATTCGAAAGGGTGAGAAAAAGCAAGGAAAAGCTTTTGATTTGATAAATAAATTTCTTCATTTCACGAGGGTTCAATATAAATCCCTGCTTTTTAAAGCTTTTAGAAAACAGACTTTGGTAGTTATTTTGTTTTTGATTTTTGCTGGATTGGCTGTTTTTATGTACAAAATAGTTCCGTCATCCTTCGTTCCGCAAGATGATCGTGGATACTTTATTGTGAGTATTCAGGCTCCAGCCGGCAGTTCCCTTGCACATACGAGTAAAGTAATGGCTAGGGTTGAAAAAGTCTTACTATCAGATCCTGAAATCAGAGGATTGTTTGCAATTGCCGGTTTTAGTTTCTTGGGATCCGGTCCCAACAAAGCAATGCTCTTTCCCACCTTAAAACCTTTGAAGGAGAGACCAGGTAAAGGTAAATCTTCAGCAGTTGTTATTGAGAGGGTGAGACCAAAGTTAATGTCGATACCGGGTGCTATGGTAATTCCTTTTGCTCCTCCTCCAATTAGAGGTTTAGGGAATTTTGGTGGTTTTGAGTTCTATATAAAGTCTGAAGGAGCCAACTTAAGCTTGGATGATTTAGCAAAATATAATCAACAATTTATTCAGGCTGCAAATAAGGAAAAAGAACTAGTGGGTGTTTTTTCTAGTTTTACTGCTAACGATCCTCAGCTATTCATTAAAGTTCTTAGAGATAGAGCTAAATCTTTAAAAGTTGACTTAGACGAGATTTTTAGTACACTTCAAGTCTTTTTAGGATCAATTTATGTGAATGATTTTGATCTCATGAACAGAGTTTACCGAGTATATGCACAAGCTGATAAACAATTTCGTTCAGAACCCAATGATATTAAAACTTTTTATGTTCGAAATGCAGATGACAAAATGATTCCGCTTAGCAATCTCATTAGCATGGAAGAAACCGTTTCACCTCAAAACATTACGCACTTCAATCTGTTTAGATCAACCAGTGTCAACGGTTCTGCTATGTTTGGTTATAGTTCTGGACAGGCTCTTGAAGCTGTGGATAGAGTTGCAAAGCGAGTTTTGCCGAGAGGTATGAGTTACGAATGGGCTGGGATAGCAAGAGAGCAATTGGAAGCAGGAAATTTAGCTTTAGTAATATTCTTTTTAGGAATCGTTTTTGTATTTTTGATTCTTTCTGCCCAATATGAAAGCTTTGTGGATCCATTCATAATTCTTTTAGTGGTTCCTTTGGCAATATTGGGTGGTCTAGTTGCTCAGTTTGCCCGTGGTCTACAAAATGATGTTTATTGCCAGATTGGTTTGGTAATGCTGGTGGGTTTAGCCAGTAAAAACTCTATTTTGATAGTTGAATACGCAAACCAGCTTAAAGCAAAAGGTGTAAAACCAATTCGTGCTGCAATAAGCTCTGCACTTACGCGTTTTAGACCAATATTAATGACTTCATTTTCTTTTATTCTTGGTGTTTTGCCCTTGGTTTTTGCCCAAGGTGCCGGTTCTGCAAGTAGACATTCGCTAGGAACTGCAGTTTTTGGTGGAATGTTCTTTTCCACAATACTAAGTTTGTTTGTTGTGCCAATACTTTATGTAATCATTGTTAGATCCAGGGATTATTTTAAATTGAGGTTCAAACGTAAGGTTTCTAGGTTGACTTGAATTTTCTTTTAACCACCGCTCCAGTTATCAAAAATCCTCTCCAGTTCTTTATCAGAAGACTCTTGCATTAGTTTGTTAATTGCTTCAATATCCTCTGGGTTAGGATTATAAGGAGAATTAATCTGTATTTTTTTGCGTTGCGTATTTGCTTGATTTTCACTTACTTTTGCTGTTTTTTTTAATATTTGATTTGTTTTTGGCCAAGGAAAAGATCTCTTAAGCAGTGGGTGGAAAAGTTCTTTAATTGACATTGTTATAGAAAAGAGTAGTTTGAATGAAGTTAAGGCAACCTCAAGCAGATTAAAGATTTGATATGCCAGTTAGACCTTTGTTGAAATCATAAAAAATGAATTGAGGGAGATTTAGCTGACTTTTAAGTTCTGTCCAATAGTCTTCTAGAGACAACTTTGTGCCATTCACTCTATTAAGTACTTCTTCTAAATCATTAATCCATTCTATTGTCATTCTCTTTTCTGCATGACCAATAATGTCGTTGCTTAATTCTTTGTATATTTTTATTTTTTTTTCTGAGACTGTTTGTCTTTCAGAATGAGCAATTTCAACCAATAGTTGTAACTGCTCTCTAAGTCCAAGTTTTTCTGAAATCGGAAGTAAATAATTTTCTAGAAGAACCTTTAAAGCTTGCCTATGAGTCTTAACATCTTTGTTGAATATATAATTAAAGGTATTCTCAAACTTTCCATCAAGTCCATTCAAACCTACCTGTAGAAGGTTTATTTCTAAATTGTCTAGATCTTTCTGCTGTGGCCTAAAGTTCTTTAGGCTATTCATATTCTGAGATAAAAACTCTGTTAAACACAATTGAAAAGCCATAGAAGAATGTATCAATGATAAGTATGTGTTATCTGAGGTTCTTCCTTCAAGTCTATTGAGGTCGAAAGGTCTATTGTCACCGTTAGGTCTTACGGAATTCCAAAGGAGTCTTGCTAAATACTTTTCATTAACATCTTTATATTCAGTTTGTGATTTCAGGTTTTTAATTCTTTTATTAAACCAGTCAACAAATTGATTCTTATCTTTGAAAAAAGGCATTTCACTTTCTTTCGGAAACTGTGGAAAAATCAATTGCCGATAGGAGTGATTAAAATGCCCTTCTTTTCCTATATATCTAGGCTCTCCTCTTAAAGCAGTGGATGAAGAAGTGAAGCCTAAATTTAATGATGACAAAACCCTCAGAAATGGCCAAATATCAAAAAGTTCCTGATCTGAATTTGAACCTACATTTAGATGAACGCCACCTGTGGATACACTTTCATTCCACTTCTTTTGTATGAAAATATAATATGGATTAGAAGAATCAGTTAAACAGTTTGTACCTTTATCTGGTATTGTTCCAGAGCAACCGGGAACAATACCAAATTCCAGCATTTTCAAAGACAATTTTTTTATTTGGTTCGCCGAATTTCTTACTAAATCAGAAAAGTTACTACATGCAGCCGTCTTATATTCTAAAAATGCTCCAAGGGGTTCTGTACTAGTGATTTTGGGCAGTTGAGCGACTATCTCTTTTGCAGCAGGAATAATTTCAGCTACTGGAGTACTATTGTCTTTACCAAGTAGTTTCTCTGCATTATAAAGAGGAAATTCAACTTCAAAGCCACAGAGTCTTCTATCTTTTATCGTTGTAACTCTCATTGTCTTGACTAAATTTAAAAACTTTAACTTTTGTGGAGTGAAATTATATTCCTTTAATGTTTTTTGTTTTTCTTAATTAGTAATCATTAAAATGTAAACAAACTCTTATTCGGTAGAAATCTAAAATTAAGAAAAGGTTTAAATCTTGATTGTGTTCAAGGAAGATTTAAAACACAGGCACTTTAAAATTAGCATCGGAAATGTTAGTATTTTAAGCCTCTTTGTTAATTAAATGAACAATGGCTGTTAAGTACAAACTAAAAACAAACAAGGCAGTAAGTAAGCGTTTCAAGAAAACTGCTTCCGGTAAGTTTTTGGCTAAGCAATCGGGTATTAAGCACATTAATACTCATATGAGAAGTAAAGTAAAACGTAAACTGAGAAGACATAAAGCATTGGACGATGTTAATGCAAAAAGGTTAAACGATTTACTACCATACGCGTAAAGGGAGATATAGATAGCAAATGGCAAGGGTTAAAAGAGGCAATGTCGCTCGCAAAAGAAGAAAAAAAATATTAAAAGCGACAAAAGGTTTTAGAGGAGCTCAAAACAGATTATTCACAACTGCGGATAGAGCTTTTACAAAGGCTGGAAAAAATGCATACCGCGATAGACGTAACAAAAAGCGTGATTTTAGAGCTCTTTGGATAGTTAGAATTAATGCTGGTGCTCGTCAATTGGGTATTAGATATAGCGCTTTAATCGATTTATTAAAGAAAAACGAAGTGGATTTGGATCGGAAGCAATTAGCAGACCTTGCAATGAATAACTTTGAAGCTTTTAAAAACTTAGTTGAAGGCCTTAAAAAATAATTTTTTTGTTGAGCTTTTAGTGAGATTTTATAAAATTTTGAAATTCAGTTCAAAAAGTAAATGAACGATTTTGAGCGCAAAAGCTCATTTATACAATTTGATGATGATTTAAATCAGAAGATAAGACAGTTTGCTTTGGCATTAACTGAATTAGAACTTAGTTATCAGGACAGAGTAATTGTTCGCTTTTGGAATGAGATTGATTTTATTATTACCTACTTTGCTCTTCTTCAGATTAATTGTATTCCAGTCACTGTAAGCCCGTTACTCACGAAAAGTGAGCTTGAAAACATTTATCTTCACTCTGGAGCCAAGTTAATTATTAGCTTCGATAATTTGGAAAACTTAGCTAAGCAGTTCACCATCCAGCAGATTTGCCCAGATTTACATAGCCCCAATAAAAGCAGTGAGAGAAGTAATAGGTTTATTGAGGAATCCTCTAAAGAACGTACTAGTTTTAAAAAGCAAGCAAATCATAAAATTCCGACTGATTTACGAGCCATTATTTATACATCTGGAACAACAGGAAGCCCAAAGGGCGTAATGCTCACTCAGTCAAATATAAAATCCCAAGTTGCTTCAGCAAGTAGAGTATTGAAATTAACACCTAATGACTCTTTCTTAGGAATACTCTCTTTGAGTCATGTTTTTGGCCAAATGGATGTTATGTGGGCCGCAAAGGAGGTAGGCTGTCGAATACATCTTTTGAAGCATTTTAATGTAAGAGAAGCTTTAACAATGCTTAGAGATAATAATATAACCGTTCTCATCGCAGTTCCAACTATGTATCAGTTAATGGTGAGATATTTAGAAAAGAATCCAATGAGTTTTCCTAAGCTTAGGGTTTGTCACAGTGGTGCAGCTCCTATGTCTGAAACTTTATTCTCTGAAATCGAAAAGCATTTTGGAGCTCCCGTTCAAGAGGGGTATGGTCTTACAGAAACATGCTCAATGGCTTTTAGTAATCCATTGGATGGTCTAAGAAAACCGTCATCAGTGGGAAAACCTATAAATGGTGTAACTTATAAGTTGATTGATGAGAAAGGTAATAAGATAAATTCTGCAAATGAAGTTGGAGAAGTTTGTATTAAAGGCCCAATTGTTACTCCCGGTTATCTTTTTGAGGAAAGTTTAACCAAAAGAGCTTTTGATGAGGAGAATTATCTATTAACCGGTGACCTTGGATATTTTGACGAGGAAGGTTATCTCTTTTTGGTGGATAGAAAAAAGGATTTGATTATTCGTTCTGGTTTTAAGGTTTACCCGAGAGAGGTTGAGGAAATTCTTCAAAAACACCCTGGGGTTTTGCAAGCAGTTGTTATGGGCATCGATAATGAGCTTCAAAATCAAAAAATTAAAGCATTCATTGTTCCTAAAAACCAACTGGTTTCAGATGAAGATCTAAAGGGTTTAATTAATGAATTAAGAAGTTTTTGCATTGAGCACCTAGCTAAATACAAGCAACCAAACTACTATGAAATAGTTGATAATATTCCCCAAACGCCTTCTGGAAAACCTTTGAGGAGATTCTTGAAAAGTTGAAGGTTCTATTTGTTTTTAGTCTTTATTCAAATTATTTTTTTGATATAGTCTAATTTTACTGGCTTCCACATCCGTATCTATTTCTTCAAGTAAAAATTCCACTTCATTTTGTTGACTTTTAGCACTATTAATTAGTCCTTGAAGCTCAACTGGATTCAGCCCCTCTTCTATTTTTTCTCCAATATCTTTATTTTTTTCATGTTCTAGTTTCCTTTGTTTTAGTTTCACCTCTTCATCTATGTTTCTCGCCATGTCTGTAATGTAATGAGGATCGATTTTTTGGTTAAGCTCACTGTCACCCGAAGATGTTAAATAAGCGGGAAAAAACTCTTTAACCTGAACTTTTTCAAAAGCTCTGTTAAAGAATTTTTTTAAACCTAAATATTGTTCAGTTAAATAATCATTGATAGGAGTCTTCTCTATCTGCGGAGTTATAAAACGTTCAACTTGCTGAAAAGTTCTAAGTTCTAAGGATGCTACAAGGTTTTGGAAACTAACCTTAATAGAATTTACAGTTGCCAATGGATTTGTCTTACCAGCTAAATCTAGGAATTTGGGAAATGAGTAGACCTGTCTTGACCTTGGTGGTTCTTGATTTGATTCAGTTGATTTATCCCTTCTGTTTATTGTCTTATTTAAAGAGCCTAAATTTTCGTGAATTTTCAAAAAGTCAAAATTATGAGTTTTTGCAGCAGGGATATACATTTAACTTGCGCGTTTTACTTTTGTATTAACTTTGGATTCTAAATTGTTCCATTAAGAAATAGATATTTTTTAGTAAACACTTAATAATTTTGTACATATTATTTGCTGGATGTTACATGAAATCCAAAGGCATTTTCTTGGTTGCCTTCAAGCACAAAGTGGTATATTGATAATGTTAAGTCTCTACTCATTAATAAAACCAATTTTATGGGGGCGAGTAGGTTTGACGTGATATCTGAACATAAGAATGCAAGCCGAGGATGTTTAGGCCAATCTCGTTAATCCATCCTAAACAAACTTAAAACGTGCA
>JAAUYI010172279.1_pt1 | contig 22033 bp, 21 predicted proteins | sample 7278041 | NCBI WGS metagenome assembly JAAUYI01 (sample SAMN14350216, study PRJNA611818) | marine sediment metagenome | isolation source: surface marine sediment (0.6m) | place: French Polynesia: Moorea | collected 2018-08
ATAAAACTAGCCATCAAAACTAATGGGACAGAACACTAGTACTCCACCAAGTAAACTATGCGGGGTTAATAAGGAAAGAACAAAGTTTTTTCTCCCCCCTCTTCCCCCTCTCTGCCTTTACCCCGCAAAGTTGGTGTGGTGGACTACTAGGCGTGGAAATTAAATATGCGTTGTCCAAAACCCTTGTTCGGTGACGTTGCATTGCAACCTCACCGAACATTCTTTTCCACCAGATGTCTATTACCCATTACCTACATAGAAGGAGACAACTTGATTCTACAGCCACTCAGGGTGCAGCATTCCCGTCGCTTTGCTAAACCTCTACGATAATTCATAATCTAAAATCATGTATATAAGCATTTAAATTATAAATACTAATCTTAGACATTTTTTTGTCAAGTTTTTATCGAAAATATTTCCTATTTATTAACGTAATTGCGTTGTTGTAGGGTATAATGAAAAAATCATAATTAGGATTATTGTAACTATTATTCCATAAAAAGAGCTACAACCCTATTTTTGCCGTACTAACTAACCTAAAAGTCAAACTTTGATGACATCGCAAAAGGCTTACTTTCACTTCCTCAGACAGACTAGATAAATATGGGTATTTGACAAAATACGCTGAATATGGTAATTGATGTCTTGCCCGTTATATTGCTTTACGGTTAATAAATGACTATAGGACAAACTATCAGCTTTCGAGAGGCAAAACCCCAGGAAGATTACTTAATAGCCGAACATTTTTATTACATGTGGCGGGATAATGATGTTTCCACAGATTTAATTCATTCTGACTGGCTGCATATTACTGTTGAGTTTATCAATCGCGCTCGTCAAGAATTATTATACAAGGCATTTGTAGCGGAGTTAGATAGTCAAGTAATAGGTTCAGCTGGTTGTCAGTTATTTGCTGGTCTTTATCCCAACATTCTTGCAGACCAATACCGTAAATATGGTTATATATGGGGTGTCTATGTTGACTCAGCACACAGGGGTCAAGGTATTGCCAAGAAACTTACAAGTATGACTGTTGAATACCTGAAAACCATAGGTTGTACCCGAGCCATTCTCCATGCTTCCCCTTCTGGAAAACCTGTATATTCACGCCTTGGTTTTTCAGATACCAACGAGATGCGCTTAGACCTGTTATAAATACCTGTTATATTTAATTGTTTTTGACCGACAAAGAATTATAAATATTCCACCAATACTACTGCAAAAGCTGCATTGAATTACGGAGTTGCGAAGCAAGAGTATGTTGATTCTGGCTGGTTTAACAAACAACCCCTAAAAAGTTTTGTTGGTGCTGTATTTATTACTCCCCTTGGGAAAAATTCATCATCAGAATTTCAGACTATAGCAATTCTGTGTCAAATCAAATCTCCCACTACCCAACCTCCAGCCAAACCTAGCTATGAAAATGGTATCCCTACTTGTGCTTCCGATTTATATCAATTCAGGTAGGAGTGAGCATCAAATTAATAATCTGGGTATTTTAAGAATGAGAAGCCAGAAGTAAGAATGAAAATAAATGCTCAAATTGTGGTTACGAATTGGTTTGTGGTTAGTCTTGGGGGGAGGAATTATTTTAATGTGGTTTGTTTATAAACCAGAAGTATTAAAACCTCTAATTCAAGCTGGTGTACCTGTAAATTTCCTTTCAGGATTACCAATTTTAGGAGATTGTATTAGAGTTGCTGTAACTCCCCAAATAACTGTCCAAGAACTTAAAAGATTAATCGATGGTAAAAACAATAATTTTCTAGTTATTGATGTGCGCAGTCCTGAAGAATAGGCAATTTCTCATATTCCGGGAGCTATTTTAGTACGATTAACACAGAGAGATTGAAAATGGCAGAGGTATTACCAAAATTAGCTCTTTACCTTCTGGGAAGAAGTTAGTTACTTATTGCGCTGTGGGTAAGCGTTCTCACACTTTTGTTTATCTTTTTTATTGCTTGATGGATATATGTACACTTGGCATAGATTAATGCATTCTGTGTCTTGGGGGTGGAGGTTTCATCAAGTCCATCATACAGATGCTTCTATGAATATATCTACTGCTTACCGTTTCCATCTTGTGGAAGTATTTCTATCTGGTATTCCTAAGTTATTTTTGATTTGGGTATTTGGTATTTCACCTAGTCATTTGTTAATTTATGAAATTTTATACGCCATAGAATTAGTATTTCATCACAGTAATTTTGCCTTACCCTTGAAAATTGACAAATGCTTGAGCGATTTTATTGTTACACCTAATTATCATCGTGCCCATCATTCCCAATCCTGGCAGGAAACTCAAAGCAATTATGCCAGTTTTCTGACTATTTGGGATAAATTGTTTAAATTACATTATTATCCTCAATATCCAGACAAGATTAAACTTGGCTTGGAAAAATCTAATAATAATTTAAACATCATGGAACTAATTTTGATGCCATTATATCATTAGCGAAACATTTAACAGGGGTATGGAATCTGGATGTTTTAGTATTATTTACCTATGCCCAAAATCCAGTCCCAAACCCTATCTGTATGTCCATTATTATTTACTTATAACTGCCGAATCTTCTACAGCCAAATTGCCATGTTCCCCTACTTCCGATTTTTGACTCATCAATGGTTGTGCCGAGTGCAATACTGCATCCAACAATCCTGGAAACAGCACCTCTAAATCTTGACGTCGCAAGCTATTTAAGTGCTGGGTGCCTTCTTTTCGAGTCCAGACTACCCCCGATTCTCTTAAAATTTTAAAGTGGTGAGACATGGTAGACTTAGCGATGGCAAAATCAAAATCAGCACAGCATTGCTCTTTTGTAGTGGCTAGTCGTCTTACTATCTCTAAACGCACGGGATCTCCTAAGGCATATAGTACTCCCGCTAAAGAAATTTGTTTTCTGTCTGGGTTATATAAGAATCGCATTCTTGCATTATCTCGTATGTTAGACTATATTTTAATTATTCGAGATTATCGAATAATCGAATTATAAAAGGAGGGCGAGTATGTCATCCGTTACAAATGTGACAGAAGCCACATTCAAGCAAGAAGTCATCGAAAGTGAGATTCCAGTGCTAGTAGACTTTTGGGCACCTTGGTGCGGTCCTTGTCGCATGGTTGCTCCGGTAGTGGATGAGGTGGCTGCCGAATACGGACAACAGGTAAAAGTGGTAAAGCTGAATACCGATCAAAATCCCACGGTTGCTAGCCATTATGGGATTCGTAGCATTCCCACACTAATGGTGTTCAAGGGAGGTCGGCAGGTGGATACGGTTGTTGGTGCTGTACCAAAAACAACCTTGACTAAGACTTTAGCACAGTATCTGTAACTCAAAAATTGAGATTTGTGTTGGGAAATGGAGAATTGGCATTCCTCCATTCCCAATTCTTGATTTTGGAGATTGGGAGGGGGCAAGACTTAAAAAACCGGGTTTATAAAGGAAAAATGAAGGTTTTTATCGGTCAAGATTCTGAATCAAGCCGGTTACACCTGCTGGGTGCAAGAGATGAGGATAGGTAATCTTGCAGCAGTTAAAAGAATAATTAGTTAGAATAATGATGCAATTTTAATCACAAACATAAGTCTGATAACTTGCACCAAGTCCAGAAACCGGGTTTCTTAAGGTTATTGACCTGTAAAATCCTACATTTTGGTTTAGAAACCCGGTTTCTCTATACTTGCCCACCAATGGTGCTTTTTTGTTAGATAAGGGGAACTTCATGAATCCAATTACTCAAGTCAAACCTCTGGATGTACCTAGTGCAATTGTTCAGCGTCGTTCTATCAAAAGTTTTAAAGGAGATCCCATAGCTCCAGAACTGCTAAAACAGCTAGTGGAGTTAACTGTAGCCGCACCCAGCAGCTTTAATATTCAAGATTGGCGGATTATAATTGTGCAGGATGAAGCCAAAAAGCAAGCTTTATCTGCCGCAGCTTGGAATCAACAGCAAATCATCCAAGCACCGGTGACTTTCGTCTTTGCAGCTGCTCCCCATGCTGGTGAACAAGATTTAACCCCAATGTATGAACAAGCACTTGCAAATGGCGCGTGGAACGAAAAGGTTGTAGAATATTTCAAGACATCTATTCCTCAGTTCCAAGTCGGATTAGGAGATAAACGCCGGGAATATGCCGTCAAGGATGCGATGATTGCGGCAACACATTTGGTATTAGCAGCCGAAAGTTTAGGCTTGTCTACCAATTTTATGAATGGTTGGGCAGAAGACAAGGTTAAGGAAGTGATTGGTGCAACGGACGATCCAGATTTAGCGATCGCGGTGTTAGTACCTGTTGGCTATGCTGCGGAACCTCGTTTAAATCCCGGTCGTTTTCCCTTATCCTACAACGTTTTTGTAGATCAAGTGGGTAACTCCTACCAGGGCTAAATTTAAGCTAGGTGCGGTGGTACCTGAAATCTGGTATTATACTGGTTTTCCGTTGTAGGTGGAGCCTACTTACTCCAAGCCACGACCTGTCTACCCGGAGGGTGTATGATATAAAGCGAATTGGTGAAATTTAGGACGGGCAAGAATCCCATCCCACTCATAGTGTAATTTGACTCAAGTGAAATTTGCTATATTCTCAACAGGAGCAAAGAAACCGGGTTTATTAACGAAAAATTAAGGCTGGATTTAGCCATTGTCAATAAACCTGGTTTCTCGCAGCAATCCAAGATATCAGTAGGAATCAATTATGGTTTCTAAGGTTACCTTGACAGGGGTAGGTTGCTGTCCAATTGTGGTTGTCAGTAACATCAAGTATCATGCAATCTATCTACGCTATAAGGTTGTATATAGGGGGATAGAAACATGAGGGTTTGGCTAGCTTGCTTTTTTGTACTGTTTGCTTTAGCACAATTCTTTGACTGGGTACAACAGCTTTCGCTACCATTACCCATTTATATTTTGGCTGGGGCATTTTTAGCGGTTGCTTCTAATTACGAAAAGCTTTTTGGTTCCTATATTGGTGATAATATTGGTGTGAATATGGAAGCATCTACAGAAGAAGTTCAGTTAGATTCATTATCCGAACCTACTGAGGCTATTCCTTTGTCTGGGAGTAATTTGGGGAAACAGATGCAAGCATCAGAAACGCAATCATAGTGTTTTTAGCTTACTTTGCTCGCAAGTTATTTATAAATGAAGGGAAATAGGGAATAGGGAATAGGGAATAGGGAATAGGGAATAGCAATTTCAAAAAATACTACTACACAGCAATTATCTGAATCTGTTGCCTGTTGCCTGTTGCCTTTCCTAAGGGAATAGGGAATAGGGAATATGGAATAGGGAACTTTTAAACATTTGTTACGAGGGAGTTTTAATACTTTTGACTTACCCTGCGGGAAGCCACTTCGTGTCTATGACTTTTGACTTACCCTGCGGGAAGTCACTTCGTGTCTATGACTTTTGACTTCCCCCTCGTGGGGTACTCATATCTTGCACCACTTTTAACAAGAGCAAAAAAATGGGGTTTCTAAACGCATAATTAAGGTTTTTGCTATTAGTAATTCTCAATAAACCCAGTTTTTCACCCAGGTGCAAGATGTGAATCATCTTTTATTTTATTTTCCCATTTTTCGCTTCATTTCTTCCAATTCAGCTTCAGTTTCCCAACGACGAAATTTCTCTTCTAAATCATCATAACTACTACCATAACTGCTGGTAGAACTCCACCAACCAGAAGTCTCCGTTTCCAAGCGTTGTTGTGCTTTGGCTTTGGCTGTTTGTGCTTCCACAGCTTTGGCTTGTACTTCTTGTCTGCGTATCTGAACTTTCCGTAACAGTTCCTCAGCTTGCTTGATGCGTTCTTTTAACCCTTGCATATGTCCCCAAAGCTGATTTCCTTGACGTAACAGTGCAGCTTCTCTTTCCTGTGCAGCAGCAGCTAAATCCTGTCTACCAGATGCTTTTGCTTTTTGTACCCGGATATGCCATTTTTGGATTTCTTGTGCGGTAGAGAGGATTTCATCTTGCGATCGCTTTTCTTGTAATTGTAAATCTGCAATCAGCTTTAAGGTGTCTTCTTCTTGTTCGCGCAGCTGTTCCAACAGCGCTTCTAACTCCAAATGCGGATTATTACGTAAGAATTCTTCTAAACGGTTTTCCAGAAATCGACTCAAGTCGTCAAATAAGCCCACTGTTAGAACTCCAGAGGTTAGGTGTATAATCACATTGTAGTAATTATGATGCTAATTCCGTAACTTTAATTTAGAGTTGTTTCCATCTGCTGATTTTTACCATTAATCACATCAGATAATTGCTCATAATTATAATCATGATTATTTTTTAATTTTTAGTAAGCTTTTTGTTTTGTCTCCATTGAGTTCAACAATTTCAAACTCTGTACCTGTACAAATTGATTTTAAGTATTTCTTCCATGTTTGGTGTCCTTCTTTTTTGTAGTCAAAACCTTTAATTTTTTCCTTGAAAATTGGCAAAATTTTACTGATATTTATCCCATTTTTTATCAACGAACTCCGGTAATGTTTATGAGTTTTTAAATATTGTAAAACTTTTTGGTAGTCAGAAATTAGTTCTGATTTTTCTGTATTTTTTGAAGTTTCTACTTTGGTTTTAGACAACCAAATTTTTTGATCGCATACAGCAGAAAGCACTTTACTAGTCTGCTTTTCGTAAGCACATATAATTACTACTTTTCCATATTTATGTAGCTTGTTAACTAAAGAAGCGAATCCTCCATCACCCGATACAATTACAAACACTTGTAGAGATGGTTTACTATGGACTAAGTCAATTGCATCAATCGCTAGATGAATATCTGCTGAATTCTTTTTATTCGGTAAATCAAAAATTTGAATTGTTTCAATGCCAATTTCTTGGGTTTGTTTTTTAAAAACTTTAAATTTTGGATTAGTCCAATCAGCATATGCATATTGAAAAGCAATGTTCTTGACCACAGATATTTCTTCTATTTTCTGTTGAATTGTTTCAAAAGAGAATTTATCAAAATCAGGATTAGATGAACCCATCGTCAGGTTTTCGATATCATATAAAACAGCGGTATTAAATTGGTCAATATTTGTGATTTTGATGTTACTGGCAAACTCTTCTAACAAAAACTGTCTTTGTTTGAGTTCTCTTACTTCATTAATAACACCAGATAAATCCTGATAATTATCAAGAAAGGCTTTAGTTTTAGATTGTGATATCTGAGTTTTTAAATCTTCAATTTCCAGTTTTGCTTGCTGTAGTTCTTGGTGTAAATTATCAGTGATGTTCTTAATATCAAAGTGATTGTCAATAATATTTTGCTTGAGTGAATTAACATTGTGAAATAGAATTTTTTGACGTTTTTGATAAGCATCAACTAAAGCTTGCTGAATAGTATCCCAATCTTTTGGAAAACTCTCTCTGTTAAAATTATGGAGAATTATTTCATAACCTGCGATAGCAATTTCAAGATTACTTGCAGGATTTCCTAACTCAAAATGATGAAGAAATTGACTAAAATTATAAATAACTTTGGCTATTCCAATGGCTTTCGCTGGATTTTTGGTAAATTGTTCTTTTGTCCATTGTCGCAATTGTAAAGCAAACTCATCATTTAGTTTATCTAAATTTGCTTGCAAAAATTCACGTACTTCTTCGTTTTTCTGGCTTGCTGTTGCTTTTAACAAATTCAGGAGTAAGTTTTGCTCATAATTTCCAGATGCAATTGACATGACTAATATCCCTGACAATGTAATCTTTTGAGTTATTGTTCCCAAAATGCCATTGCATCTAACATTTAAAGTGGTGTCACCCAATAAGTAATTCCCCGGATAACTTTAGATTTAAAACCAAATTCAGGTAATTTTTCTGTTGTCAAACCTATATAACTCCAATGGGGTACATCATTTTCTACAGTGCGAAACCAGCCATTTTCATTTAAAGCTTTTACCTGCACTTGATTTGATACTTTTAAATCCATGGCTAATCCCCATAAATGTTGTGAAGCACCTGGAGGTGCAACGACACCGAGAATTCTTGTTTCCTTACCCTCTCGTACCCTCGCTAAAGTTTTATCGTTAGCGTATTTTCTCCAAAACCTGGAAGTTGTCGCAAAACTCCGAATACAATCACTAGCAGCATACCCAGATTTTAAGGGAATTCTGACTTGGGAACGCGCTTTATTTAAAGCATCAGCAGCAGGTTTTTGTAAATAACAGTTTCTTGTTCCATTGACTTTACCTTTTGCGAAAGTTACCTGAAAATTTTTAGTTTCTTCTTCGTTATTAAATCTTACTTTCAAAGGTAGTTTAATTTCAGACTTTTGATTTACAAACACAGCACCGTAGGCTTTTAACAAAATATATTCAAAAGTTCCAGGTTGGGGAATTATTCCTAATTTATCTGTGACTGCTGTTAAAAAACGGTCTTTTTCTGTTAATTTAAGGTTGGAGTTGTTGGGAAAAATTGGATGATATAATTCTAGTTCTTCCTTTTTAGCACAGGATTGTTTAAATTCTCCTTCCCTGGTTAAAGTTGCGATGGTTAAACATTCTAAATGTTCGATATCTTGACTAATTGCGCGGTAGGTAATTCCTTGAGTAATCACAAGGACAAAAGTAATTAAGGCAATAATTTTTATCGAGAGTTGATTTTTAAAAAAATTTTGTATCATGATTTGATTAATTAAGCTTAGTTTTAATCATCTTACAAAATTGTATAAATTTTTGAAAGCTAGGCAAATGACTAGTTTCTGATTCAATCCTTGTCAATAATTGCTTCAAGTAATATTCTTTCAATACATCACCAGGATTAGTCTTGGAATATCTAGTTTTTTTCTCTTTCAATAATTCTTTTAAATAAGACTCATGAAATTGAGCATGAGTATTAAAATTATGATATCTGCCCATTAACTCTGGACAATCTAATTCAACATTATAATAACGAGTGTATTCTAATAATAGTTGGTTTTGAGGATTTCTTGAGTAAATCTTTCGATTTCCGAGAAACCAACTTTCAATGCAACGATTTTGAATAATCGGAACTAACCTGGGTTAGAAACCGGGTTTATTGGGAATACTTACCTGTCAAAACCCTAATTTTTCGTTCAAAAACCCGGTTTCTCTATCCTTACTCTCAAATGGTGCAAGATATGACTTCTCCTACAACTATCCTTATATAATATTGGTTGATAATATTATTAGTTTCAGTTGATTTTTAGTACAGTTTTAAATCTCCCTTTATCCTTATAATATTCACAAGCATAGATTTCAGGATCTTTGGTTGGCAAAATAACCCTGCCACATTCTACTGCTATTGATACAGGAACTGCTGGTAAAATAAAAACTTTACAGTTCTTTCCGTGTTTGGCTTGAATATTATTAAGTAATTTACGGTACTCATAACTAAAAATTTCAAGCTGTCTTTTCGATTTTAAGAAATGCGGTGAGGGTTCAGAAACGGTTATCTGATAAATACTGCAATTATCTGAAGCTAAATTTTCGTATTTATCAATTCCAATATTATCGCTAATTGCCAATTTTAGAAATACAATATCACTTTTGCCCTCTTGTTCGCAAGAAACAGAATAAGATAGTTCAATACTTGCTTCTTCTTGCCAAGACCAAGTTTTATTTGTATTTTCAATGTTCCTATGAGATTGGTAAATGTCTGTGGGAACGGTATCACCTATACACTTACCCAAATACATCAATAAAGGCATAGGTGCTATTCCAAATATAGAAAGATGCTTAATCTTTATATCATCAATACCTTCATCTAAATACCTTATAACTTTACGCTTAATTTTGGTTTCAGCGAATGTTTCCCATTGTTCAGGTGTTCCCAACCTATCAAAATCCCTTTCTTCTATCTTTATTCCTTTGATGTCAGTCGGGAACTTTGGAAACATTGCATTTCTTACCGCTTCAACATTTATAGGAACAGTCCTGTCACCAATATTTACAGAGAAAAGTAATACTGTTGATTTATGTATATCTTCTGGATAACTAGTTTGTATCTCTATTCTATTTTCGTGTTCTTGCTTCCAGGAACGCAATAATTCAATTGGATACTTATCTGGATGATCGTCTATCTCTTTGTGGCATCTTTGGCACAAAAGCATTAAATTGGAAAAATCTATTTGTAATTCTTTAGATTGATCTGTTCCTCTTGGACCGTCTTTACTTGAACCAATAATGTGTGCTACTTCTGCAAAATTTCCTTCGCTTAAAGTTAGTCCGTTGTACCACACAGGTGTGTTGCATCCTTTGAACTCACAGCGTCCTGCTGATTTTACCCAAAGTTGTAGTTTGACTGCTTCTGGGATACTTTTTCTTGCCATACTTTAAAAGGATGGAAAATGGTCACCAAACACTTTTTGTAATGTAACACATGCATTTGAAATATCATCTTCATTTGATGCATTAATCAAAGCATCTCGCAAAGCAATTAATTTAGTTTTAAGTGATGCCATTTGTTTATCACTCATCTTTTCAAAAAGGTCATTATAAGGTTGAACCGGAAGCTTTACACTTATTTGATTTCTCCAATAAAACATACCAATCATTCTATTGACAACATGATAAAATGCTCGCAAATCGTTGTATTGATCAGTGTATGAGTTAATAATGTAATCTTTTTGAGGTGTAAAAAGATTATAACAACAAGCGGTTAAAGCTATCCCTGTTGGTCGTTCTGTTCCTGTTGAAGAAAAATTATAATCTTTCCACCTTTTCAAATACCTTATAATCCTACGAAACTGCTCTCTGTCAGAATCATCAGGAATTTTTGATTTTAGAAGTTTTTTAAGCCTAAAAGGTTCGGATAATTCCCAAATCTTTTTATCTTCAGATGAACCAATAAACCCTTTGGCGATATGATTTACTTCCTTTCCATAATCATCTTCATCAAGTGAATAAATAGCCAAGTCAACATGAAACCTTTTTGCAGAATCTCGATGATATTGAACTCTTACACAAGGTCTTTTGATTTCAACTGTTCTTGCTCCTGTATGTAGAGCATTGTAAACCCATTCTTTAACTTTCACAGGTTTGTAACTACTTTTTGAAAAATTAAAAACTATACCCACATCAATATCATAATCATCTCCTGGAAGAGGTTCTACTCCTGTTCCCAAGTCATAACTCCCTTGGTTAAAATTATGAAATGTAGGCGTATTTGTCGGAAATAGTCTTTTCAACCCGTTCCTTAAATCACCTACTATTAAATCTCTCTTTTCACGCAATGGCTTATTATCATCAAAGTCAATTTTGATGGTATTGTGAAATTTGTTGAATTGAGTTTGTAAGTTCGCCATAATTTTATTTGTTGACTTTTTATACCTGCTGTCAACTAGTTTACCGTATTACTAGCAATGCAAATCTACATTGGTGATTTGCACCCTAGAGTTCTTCCTATGCTTGAATTGCTAGCAACTTACCAGGGCTAAAACCCTGATTACAAACAGTATCAATATGTTAGCTGCGAAAATATTAAAAACGAATCAAATTATACTATGCCTGATTAAAAAGGTAGAAAATAAGCTGTTCCACATTTAAATTGTATATTCAGGACGGAAAAGACACCCATCCCACAAGAAAATAAATAAAAGCTAAAAACCAAAGAAACCGGGTTTCTATGGCTGGATAACCCATAATCAGAGTATATAAACCAAAAGAAACCCCGTTTCTGTTTTATAAACACCCTCTTAGATGTGTTTTAACTTATTTGTAAAGCTACTTTGAACTCTCCTGGCTTTGGAAAAACCAGGATTCCGTTGGCGTAAGCCTTCCCGAAGGGTACTGTTGTTACTACGTGGGCTAAACCCTCACTTCGTAACGTTGTTCTGCCCCAAAGGGGCTTTTACTGGCTCAAACAGTCCTACCCGCCTCGACCTATTTAATGGCTGTACGGTTACTTTTAAGTTTCCCAGTTGTGCTAACACATTTTGTTTTTGGAGTTTTTCATCCTAGGTCAGCATAACCTTTTTCCATGATATCACTGAAAACACCGGACTAAAGTCCTGCGAGTCGGATTACCCTACCCTGCACCGAAAGCCTACGGCTAACGGGAAGGCTCCGCCTACATCCCCTCCTTAAAAGGCAGGGGTTCTCATCCTCCCGCATTGTTTTGATAGCGCTATGGGTTAAAATTAATAATACCCCTACCTATGTCTCATCTCGCTGCTGCTGAAGTATGACCATGCATAATCCCGTTGAATTTCTAGATGCCTTTGATGTCATCGTTGTCGGTGCAGGTCACTCCGGTTGTGAAGCAGCTTTGGCTACAGCACGTCTTGGCTGTCGGACCTTGCTGCTAACCCTCAACTTGGATAAAATTGCTTGGCAACCCTGTAACCCAGCGGTGGGAGGTCCAGCCAAATCCCAGTTAACCCACGAAGTCGATGCTTTAGGTGGGGAAATTGGCAAAATGGCAGACCGCACCTACCTGCAAAAACGGATTCTCAACTCTTCACGGGGTCCGGCAGTTTGGGCATTACGTGCCCAGACTGATAAACGGGAATATGCAGCGGTGATGAAAGGGATTGTGGAAAATCAGGAAAATTTGACAATCCGGGAAGGAATGGTCACAGACTTGGTTTTAAGTAAAAATAACGAAGTCATCGGTGTCCAAACCTACTTTGGTGTCGCCTTCCAGTGCCAAGCCGTAATTCTCACCACAGGCACCTTCTTGGGAGGTAAAATTTGGGTAGGAAACAAATCCATGGCAGCAGGACGTGCGGGAGAATTTGCCGCTGTGGGGTTGACAGAAACCCTCAATAACCTGGGATTTGAAACCGGACGCTTAAAAACCGGAACCCCTGCCCGAGTTGATAAACGTTCGGTAGATTACAGCAAAATGACTCCCCAACCAGGGGACGAAGATGTACGCTGGTTTAGCTTTGATCCCCAACTATGGGTGGAAAGGGAACAACTACCCTGTTATATGACCCGGACAACCCCCCAAACCCATCGCTTAATTCGGGAAAATCTCCACCTATCCCCAGTATACGGTGGTTGGGTGGAAGCAAAAGGACCCCGCTACTGTCCCAGCATTGAAGATAAAATTGTCCGCTTTGCCGATAAGGAAAGTCATCAAATCTTCATTGAACCAGAAGGAAGGAATACCCCCGAACTTTATATCCAAGGGTTTTCCACAGGACTGCCGGAAAACTTGCAACTGCAAATGCTACGTAGTCTCCCGGGGATGGAGAACTGCGTCATGCTGCGTCCAGCTTATGCAGTTGAGTACGATTACTTACCCGCCACTCAGTGTTTTCCCACACTCATGACCAAGAAAATAGAAGGCTTGTTTTGTGCGGGGCAAATTAACGGTACTACAGGTTATGAAGAAGCAGCCGCCCAAGGGATTGTGGCTGGAATTAATGCAGCGCGGTTTGTTCGCCGTCAGGAAATGATTGTTTTCCCCCGGGAACAAAGTTACATCGGCACCTTAATTGATGACCTGTGTACCAAAGATTTACGGGAACCTTACCGGATGCTCACCAGCAGGTCAGAGTATCGGTTGTTGCTGCGGTCTGACAACGCTGACCAAAGGCTGACACCCCTGGGAAGGGAAATTGGCTTAATTAGCGATCGCCGTTGGCAATTATTTACCCGCAAGCAAGAGAATATTGCCACCGAAAACAAACGCCTCCATAGCACCAGAGTAAAAGAACACGACGACATTGGTAAAGCCATCGCCGAAGCCACCCAGCAGGCGATAAAAGGCTCAATTACCCTTGCTGACCTGCTGCGCCGTACAGGATTCCATTACCTTGACTTGGAACGCCACGGATTGGGAAATACAGCCTTAGAACGTAGCGAAAAAGAAGGGGTAGAAATTGAAATCAAATATTCTGGCTATCTTGCCAGACAGCAAAATCAAATCGAACAAATTGCCCGTCAGGCACACCGTCCATTACCAGGGGATTTAGACTATGCCACCATCGATACCCTTTCCAAAGAAGCCCGGGAAAAGTTAAGTAAGGTCAAACCCCTAACTATCGGTCAAGCAGCCCGAATTGGTGGCGTGAACCCAGCCGATATTAATGCCTTGCTAATTTATTTAGAATTGCGTAGAAACAAGAACCAGAGCGAATTTCCAGCAATGGCTTAACCCAAACTTCATGAAGCGCGAGTATAGTAGTAGGGAGACACACCGGGAGGTTGGTATGATTGATGACATATACATCATACTGGCATCTTCTCCAATCTCCGGATTAAAGTTGACTTTAATACATCTTTAAACAATCCACTCCTTTAATTTGGACGAGGGATTGGTATTTTTGCAAAAATTGTGGTTTCTAGGCAGTAAGGGCAAGATTTACCGTCCCAAAAGCCATAACTTTTAATAGCTATGTCACAAAAAGCCAGTACGCATCTCATTATTCCAGAACCATCAGACGATTTAATTGCCAGCGAACCTTGGTCAATGGAGACCTACGCTGACGGCTTGATGGATGAACTTTTTACTGATATCGACCAGATTCTAGAGGCAAGTAAAAACTTACCTGACCAAAAAACACCTCCAGGATATGTGCCAGTAGACACAGCCCAGATATCCCAAATTGTTTGGTCAGGCACATCTAACCAAGCACAAGGGGGAGTTCCTCAACTTAGCCATAACCAAGTAAGTGCGGTGGTAATTGATACTCCCGCTATGAGAAAAGTCGTTAAGAAACGACGTCCCAAGAAATCTCGCCATTGGTTTGGTAGACTAATTTCTGCCGCAGTAACCTTAGGCTTAGCCATCGCTGGCATCACATGGATAGTCAACTCCGGAATAGTTCGGCTAGACTCAAAATCTTGGCAAATGGCTGTGCAAAAGCCCCAGGCACAAAAGCCACAATTACCTACCAAAGCCGAAATAGAGGCTAATTTAGCTGACTACATGCTGGGGTCACTTACAGCCATTGATAGACAAGAGGCAAGCAACCAAAATAATTCTCGCAAAGCCGTCCTGACTGCTAGTGCCAGAACTACACCCTCAGGTAATTTACCACCTTCTCGTGCTGCCAACAATACCATAGCCCCTAGCCGTCCATCAACCGTTGTTGAACGTGTCTATATTCCCGTTTATCAAGCACCTTTGCCAATGCGTTATGCACCTCCAGCGGTTCCTAGGGTACCATCTGTACAGCCCCCGGTAAATGTGGCAATGGCAACTCCATCTTCACCTAGCATTGCCAGTAACCCTGCTGCCAAAGTCAACAAATCAGCTAAAACACAGGCTATTAAACCTGTAGCGGTGAAAACTGCTTCCATAGCCGTCTCCCAGGCAAAACAACCCCCTACATTGCCACCAATTCCATCTTCAGCAGTGCCACCAAAACCACCTACTGTGAAAGCACCTGCACCATCAGCAGCACCAGAACCAAAACCCCCTCAACAGGAAGTCGCATCTACTTCTGTAGCAAGTCGTCCCCATATGTTGACGGGATTGCTAGAGAATGGAGAAAAATCTCTAGCTTTATTTAAAATTAATGGTGCCGACCGTCGTATTCAAGTAGGTGAAAACATTGGTTCTAGTGGTTGGACACTAGTAGATGTTGCCAATGGTGAAGCCATTATCCGCCGTAACGGTGAAGTCCGCTCGATTTTTGCCGGACAAAAGTTTTAAAATAGCCAATAGCTAATCATTAAAACAATCTCCATCTACCCTTTTCGGAAATCGTTCAGGGTGCATCTATTCAAAAATTTAATCAAAAATTTAAAAATCCCCAAAACCGGGTTTTTGAGATTCGGTAATGAAATTTTGCTCATTACTGAATTAAGGGATGAATATGAGTTAGGTAGACCGGAGTACCTACCTGGAGAAATATAGCGAATTTCATACCCAATCAAAAAATGTTTGCTACATATCCAACTGTAAGGACGGGGTTACCGCAGTTGTGGGGGGGGAAACCCCACCCCTACGAATCAATCATGTGTCGCATTCTTTTTTCAAATTGGTATCAGTCGGTTGCACAAACAGTGAAAATAGCTATAAACCTAGTTTCTTAAAAGCTCACAAAAATTTTTCCATAAACACAAGAAAAACTGTTGTTTGAGTATAAATTAAGGGCAATATAAACTTATAAACTTTAGTTTAGTTGTATTTATAATATGCGAAATTATCGTGTTCGTTCATCAGTCAATTCTTCCAATCCGGAATTTAAAGAAGAGCATTTCAAGAAAAACTATCAAAATGTTATGGAATCCCTGGTGTTTGAGGAAGTAAAGCAACAATTGGAATCCTTACATCCGAACGTTTCTAAACACATCAACCCATCAGAAGTAGCAGCCTATGCCTTAAATCGTCTTCCTGCTCTTTATGCTACTGGTAAACGGGGATGGCAGCGCCAATACCATCGGGGAAAAACAGAATTGCAACAGCAAATCGTCAAAGCCGTGCGTCACGGAATTGTAGCTGTAGAACGAGATCCCCTACGGGTACAGAGTCCCCTTACTTTTACAGAAGATAGTGCTGCACTAGCTGCCCTAGAAGATTTGAAAACCTTACTGCAACGAGAAAATCTTTCTTGGGAAAACTTAAAAAGTGTAGTTGAACAAACCTTAATGGATACTATGCGAGGAAATATTACTTGGTATAAAGCTCGACGTGCAGATAATGAAATATTTGACTGGGAAAAATTTCCACAACATCAACGGGAATGATTTGTTATGGGTAAACTCATGTAGGGGTGGGGTTTCCCCGCCCAGAACTGGGGTTTCCCCGCCCAGAACTGGGGTTTCCCCGCCCAGAACTAGGGTTTCCCCGCCCAGAACTGCCGTTTTCCGTAAATATTAAGTTTATGTGTGTAGTTAGAAACCGGGTTTGTTTGGTTGAAATATCGAATCCCCATCCTACCCCTCTTTAATCACTCTCGCGCTAATAAAAATCCAAAACCCTTATTCTTAAGCACTTTTATGAATTTAGGCGTAGGTTGGGTTGTAGCTTGCACACCCCGCAGGGGTAGGACCCAGACGCGCAGCGGTAAGCAACTGCGGTGGTGAGGCAGTACGGTCTACTCTACGAGAAGCCGCTGAGTGCAAAGCACACGCTGCGCAGTAAGCAAAGCTATGCCGTAGGCTTTACGCGTCTATGGGGAGCCACTTGAGTGCGCCCAAAGAAGCCTAAAAAATGGATAAAGTCGAGCTAAGGACTTGCAATTAAAATTCCTCGCCCACAAGAGAGCGAGGAATTTGGTAATAGGTAATTGGATCTTCCATTACCCGTTATTGCTACGGTACAACTTGAATCTACACCCAAACAGTCCTTAAAACTAGAAGGATTCAGACATTACACTCTATTATTTCCAGTCAAAAACAATATTACTCTTCAACAGCTGTTGTTACTACTTCTTCCACTGCTTCTGGAGTTTCCACTGCTTCTGGAGTTTCCACTACTTCTGGAGTTTCCACTGCTTCTGGAGTTTCCACTGCTTCTGGAGCTTCCACTGCTTCTGGAGTTTCCACTGCTTCTGGAGTTTCCACTACTTCCGCAGTTTCCACTACTTCCGCAGTTTCCACCGCTTCCACTGCTTCCACTGCTTCCACTGCTTCCACTGCTTCCACTGCTTCCGGTACTTCTTCTGTTGCTACTGCTTCACCCTCAACAGGTACATCAAGGGAAATACCTTGCTGCTTCGCTAACATCTGTTCGCGGTACTTAGCAGCCATTTCTTCTGCCTTATCAAATACTAGATCCCGGTTCTTAATCATATCACCAGGTTCGGGTTCTAATTGTTTTGTAGACAGAGAGATGCGACCCCTTTCTGCATCCAAATCAATGATCATTACTTTCAGTTCATCATTGACATTAAAGACGCTATGGGGTGTATCAATATGCTCGTGGGAAATTTCCGAAATGTGTAGTAAACCACTAACACCACCGATATCAATGAATGCACCGTAAGGCTTGATACCACGTACTGTACCAATTACTACCTCACCAACCTCCAAGCGATTCATCTTACGCTCAACTAACGCTCGACGGTGAGATAGAACTAAACGGTTACGTTCTTCATCTACTTCTAAAAATTTTAATGGCAGTTCTTCCCCTACCAAATCTTCTTTAGGCTTACGAGTGCTAATATGGGAACCAGGAATAAATCCGCGCAATCCCTCAATCCGAACTAAGGCTCCACCACGGTTGGTTGCAAACACACCAGAACGAACAGTTGCATCCTCTGCTTGCAACTGTCGTACTCGCTCCCAAGCCCGCATATACTCAATTCGGCGAATAGAAAGGGTTAGTTGCCCATCTTCGTTTTCATCAGTGAGGATAAAAAATTCTCGTGTTTCGTTTGATTGTAAAACTTCATCCGGGGCATCAACCCGGTTGATAGACATTTCTTGTATGGGTATGTAAGCCGCTGTTTTTGCACCTATGTCAATCAGAGCGCCGCGTGGCTCTATACTGAAAACTGTACCTGGTACAACATCACCAGGACTAAAATGATAATCGTATTTGTCAAGCAACGCAGCGAAATCGTCGTGAGTAAATCCTATTTCATGAGTAGCGGTTGAATTCTGATTGACCATGCTAATAGTTTCCTGGATTAGATTCTCCGTTAATTTTTTTGCCTCCTAGCGATGTATATGCAAGGGCCTGATAGGCATTCTACACCTACACCTACATCCTTTTTCATCCTAGCGCAGCAAAGCTGATCTTAACACGCATCAACTTTAAGATCCCATATTATATATGATTTCAATCCTGTTTTGTGAACTTGTAGCCTGAAACCCTTTCGGAGTAATGGATATTGGAAATAAAAAAAATTTTAATTTTAGCAAATAACCGCTGTTCTCACCTTGGAGGACAGCGGTTTATTATGTTGCCACTACAATGTGGCAGTGTTAATTACTTACTCGTCTTTGTTCTCAATGCGAGGAGGTTCGCGGAATGCGATCGCAAAGAACAGAGTTCCAATTGCCAAAGTCAAAATTAAAATGTACGCAACACTTTCCATATCGCTTGTTCCTGCCTATCCAATTTGTGACATTGAAGCTAATAACAGTTTACCAATTGACAGGAAAGAACGGTCTAAAAAACAACCTAATTTAGCAGTTAAACCAGCAGTTATTAGACCATTCTTTACAAATTGCTACAAAAGTTTAAGCTTCTTTCTGGCGGGTTGACTTATCACCCACTTTCTGGTAGAAGCCCCACTCTACTTGTTCCTCTTCTAAATCTGGGTCAACACCAGCAAATACATCTCGGTAGATTGTCCGAGAACCGTGCCAGATGTGACCAAAGAAGAACAACAGAGCAAATACAGCATGTCCAAAGGTAAACCAACCTCTGGGACTGGTGCGGAATACACCATCAGAGTTTAATGTTTCTTTGTCAAATTCAAAGATTTCGCCGTCTTGAGCTGCACGAGCGAATCTCTTGACTGAAGGGGGATCTGTAAATGTTTGACCATTTAAATCGCCACCGTAGAAGCTGACTGTTACACCAGTTTGCTCAATGCTGTACTTAGATTCTGCCCGACGGAAGGGGATATCAGCGCGGATTACACCATCTTTGTCAGTCAAAACCACTGGGAAGGTTTCAAAGAAGTTGGGGAGACGACGCACGGTCAATTCCCGACCTTCTGGATCTTTGAACACTGCATGACCCTTCCAGGAAATGGCAATACCATCTCCTTTGTTCATTGCACCTGTACGGAATAGACCACCTTTAGCGGGGCTATTACCAACGTAATCGTAGAATGCCAGCTTTTCAGGAATCTGTGACCAAGCTTCAGAAAGGCTGGCACCATTAGCCAAGCTAGTTTGTACGCGACGGTCAATTTCTTGTTTAAAGTAGCCTTGATCCCATTGGTAACGGGTTGGTCCGAACAGTTCAATGGGTGTGGTAGCGTTACCGTACCACATAGTACCAGCGACTACAAAAGCCGCAAAGAATACCGCAGCAATACTGCTGGAAAGTACAGTTTCGATATTACCCATCCGCAGGGCTTTGTACAGCCTTTCGGGGGGTCGTACTGATAGGTGGAATAAACCCGCAATAATACCGACAACTCCAGCAGCAATGTGGTGAGCAACGACACCGCCGGGATTAAATGGGTTAAAGCCCGACGGTCCCCACTCCGGTGCCACTGGTTGCAGATGACCCGTTAAACCAAAGCCATCGGAAACCCACATTCCTGGACCCCACAAGCCTGTGAGGTGGAAAGCTCCGAAACCAAAGCACAGTAGACCAGACAAGAATAGGTGAATGCCAAACATCTTTGGCAAATCAAGGGCTGGTTCGCCAGTGCGGGCATCTTGGAAAAGTTCCAAATCCCAGAAAACCCAGTGCCAAACGGCAGCCAAGAATAGCAGACCTGAGAGAACGATATGAGCGGCTGCTACCCCTTCAAAAGACCAAAAACCAGGGGTATAGTCGGGGTCGCCAATAACGTTCCAACCACCCCAAGAGCCAACCACCCCTAGACGTGCCATAAAAGGCAGCACGAACATTCCTTGACGCCACATTGGGTTAAGAACTGGATCGCTGGGGTCATAAATTGCCAGCTCATATAGAGCCATAGACCCAGCCCAGCCTGCCACCAGGGCTGTATGCATCAAGTGTACAGAAATCAGTCGCCCTGGATCGTTCAGAACGACTGTATGTACTCGATACCATGGTAGTCCCATCGACTACGCTCCTCCTCGATGAGTTTGTTTACAAATTCATTTTCTTACTGAAGTTATCAGAAACACAAGCAACTTACAGGTTTAGGTGCAGCTACTTTAGTGATTTAGAAACTTCTGGCACTTGTTTGTTATTGCTACTGCCCGCTTTTGTTACAAATTATTGCCGAAAATTTACTTTTAGACAGATGTATGTAACTAAGCAAGGCTAAATCCCCAGGAAATTAGCCCTGAAGAAAACCAAGCAAAATGAGAATGTTTTAAAAAGTGTAACTAGATTAGGGAACTGTTTGCAAGGGTTTGTCAATCTTGTTTCTGTTTGAATGTGGGTGTTTTAACTATGGATAATGGGGAATGGGGAACTATTAACTGCCATTAGACATGTTAAATCATCACAAGCCGTTGATTACGGGCAAAACTAAACTATTAGGGGTAATTGGCTATCCTGTAGAGCATTCACTCTCACCAGTGATGCATAATGCAGCTATATCTGAATTGGGAGTCGATTTTATCTATCTTCCCTTTCCAATTAAACCAGAAGATTTACACAGGGCTATTGACGGCTTGGAGGCGATTGGTGTAGTCGGCTTGAGTGTTACAATTCCCCATAAACAGGCGATATTGCCGTTGTTATCGGAAATTGAACCCATTGCTGCAGCTGTGGGAGCAGTGAATACCGTTATTCGTAAAAATAACAAGTGGATAGGGACAAATACGGATATTGCCGGATTTATTTCACCACTACAAAACCTTGATAGGGATTGGAGTCAAACGGTAGCGGTGATTTTGGGCAATGGTGGTGCCGCTAGGGCAGTGGTAGCAGGTTGTACAGAGTTAGACTGTGGTGAAATTCATGTGGTGGGACGCAACCAGGATAAATTAGAACAATTTCAAGCTAGTTGGGAAAATTCACCCCTGGAAGTTAATTTAAAAGTCCACACTTGGGATAAATTACCACAACTCATACCCCAAGCTAACTTGCTGGTAAACTCAACCCCCATCGGCATGTATCCTAATGTAGAACAATCGGCTTTGAGTGCAGAACAAATGCAAAATTTACCAGGGGATGCGATCGCCTATGATTTGATCTACACCCCCAACCCAACGCAATTTTTGCAACAAGCACAGCAAGTAGGTGCAACTGCAATCGATGGACTGGAGATGTTAGTGCAACAGGGTGCAGTAGCGTTAAAAATGTGGTTAAACCGGGAAACTGTACCTGTAGATGTAATGCGTCAAGCACTGCGAGAACATTTAAAAATATAAGGGTTGGTAATTGGTAATTGGTAATTGGTAATTGGTAATTGGTAATTGGTAATTGGTAATTGGTAATTTTCAACAAGCAGAAAGAAACCGGGTTTATGAAGGTAAAATTATGGTTTTGACAGGTCAATATTCCCAATAAACCGAAAGAAACCGGGTTTATGAAGGTAAAATTATGGTTTTGACAGGTCAA